>Ga0255765_1002390_pt1 | contig 21346 bp, 21 predicted proteins | sample 041ome_8_FD_179965 | JGI IMG/M metagenome (GOLD analysis project Ga0255765, IMG submission 179965) | Coastal salt marsh microbial communities from the Groves Creek Marsh, Skidaway Island, Georgia - 041407BS metaG (version 2) | ecosystem: Environmental > Aquatic > Marine > Intertidal zone > Salt...
TCACTAAACCATTCAGCAACATGATAGTTTACTTTGTCCAGTGGCACTTCAAACATCTTATTTGTATCTTCAAAACGACCCTCTTTAATAGTATCCATCCATACTGTAAAGTCTGGTGCAAATTCTGATCGGGCTTGTTCAGTTGGGCACACAAAGTCGGCAACTGCTATTTTGCCGGCCATGACTACCCCATCTGCCAAGTAACGCATACGTGCTGCTTGGCGCATACGCCCTTCTGGTGTAAAGTCCCAGTCATTATAGTGCTTGCGTACTTCATCAGCATTTAAGTGTACACCACCAATAAGCTCTGCTAATGGTTTTGCCAGCGTAGTTTTACCACTGCCCGGCAGTCCAAATATTAATATTTTCATTGTTAGATTCCTTTAATTATCATTATACATGTTAAAATCATTAATGTCAAGATATTGTGTATCCCAATTTATGCGTCTTATATAACCATCTCTAATAATAAACCTCTTATTCTTGTAGGTTCTATATTTACTTTGCGCATATTGTTGCAATTCTTCATAGTTTTCAATTGTATCTTTTTTACTTGGGGCAGGCTTAATATTACGATTGTGTTTGAACGGACGAATTTCTGGATACCACTTTTTGTATTGATCATAGTCATAACTTTTTTCCAGTTTTAATTTTGGAAAATCTTCTCTAGGATTGAACACTAAATCTTCATAATATATTACATCGTGATAGGGTATCTTGTATTGATTGTGTACAATATTTTTGATATTATGATATATGCTATCCATACTAAACTGAAATATATTGATAGGTATAGTAACTTTATTATTACTATAAGTGGTCCATTCGTCTGTAAATTTACTACGTGCTAAACTTAAACTGGTTTCAAAAAAATTTCTTCTCAATAAAACAATGTTATACCAGTCAATATTAAACAGAAAATCATTTAGTTGTGTTGGATCTAATTCTCTAAAATAAGTGATATGATTTTTTGCAACAACATCGGTTTGTGTTTTTGCATCATGTATAATTTGCTGAACATCATGTACGGGTTTTCTTTCATTGAAATTAAAAACTTCGTTCCATCTTAAAAAATGCTGATAAGGACTGTACAAATTTCTTAACATATTATAAAAATATGTACTTCCCATCCTAGGACTTGTTATTATATTAATTTTCATTAAACTATGTCCTGCAAAATATTATCTTTAATTATTAATCCACCATCATATTTACTACTGTTTTGTAATTGAAAACAGAAATCCAGTAACTCATTATAATTAGATACCATTTTTTCTTTTGCTGGACTAATTGAAGTTTGACTTTTAAAATTTATAAGTGCCATGGGATCTGTGTTGCATATATTTAAATTTGACCAATCTAAACGTGGTGTTCTAATTAAATTTTCATAATAAATTATTTGATCAAAATTTCCATATACGCCGTCTTTTAATTTAACTGTATTCCAATAAAATCCACTGTAAAAATGTTCAAATAATTCTGTCTCAATTTCTATAGGATTTTGGTTGTATTTGTACCATTGATCTTTATTAATACTTACACACATACTAAGTGTGAGATCAAATAAATTCTTTCTAACTATACATAATGTATAATCCATTGCTTTACAAAATTCATTATATAAATTATGTTGCTTCATGTAATCTAAATGTGTTGTATGATTTTTAATTACACAGGTTGATGTATCAACTATATTAGTTAAATGACTGCGAAATTTACTACTGTTTCGTAAGTGTGAATTAAAAGGCTCATTACCAAAATCAATATCTTGCTGATTAGCATGATACTGACGCACTACATTAAAAATGTAAGTAGTTCCGCTTCTTGGCTGACCAATAATATGTATTCGCATTAATCTAAGTAACCGTTGAGTTCAGGAATTATCTCTGTTATTTTTTGATGTCTAACTTTATCGTAAGTTTTTACAACTTGCTTAAACCTATCCCAATCATTGGGATTACGTGGACTTTTAATATGATTTAAAATACCTTCCCAGGTTTTTTCATGTATTATGTCTCGATATTTTTCGTCCCAGCGATCTTCAATTTGTTGTAATAGTTTTTGTTTAAGTTCATCTGGCATATCAGCACAATTACTTCCTCCATCATATACAATGTTTAACCATAATTTAATTTCGCCATTGAATGTGTTATAATAATATTCAAAACTATTCATAAGATCCCATACACTATAATTGCTGAGACTAAAACTTATATAAGGTCTATAACCATGCTCCCATACAAAGCGACTTAATGTACTTTCAAATACATCCCATTTAGCTGGATATCTTGCATACTCAAAAGTGTTTTTTATTCCGTCAGCACTAAACAAAAGTGTAATTTTTTTAAAGTACGGCCATATATTTTTAAGTGCATGTTCTGGATAAATTGTGCCATTAGTAGCATAATTTACAGTAATATTTTTACTGTGTCCACTTTCTACTAGTTTTTCTAAAAATTGAAACTGTTGTTTAATTAAAAATGGTTCACCACCATATATGTCAATTTGATCAATTTGATCCATTACTTTGTTTAATTTGTCCCAATACACATTAGTTTCATACCATTTGAAATCAATGTTTTGTTTTCTATTAAACAAACTATCAACATTTATACCAGCCTGGCGATAATCATCTACCCAACGACTACTACTCCAATTATTACAGATACGACAGGCTAAATTACATAGATTTCCTAACTTAAAATCTATATACCTATGTGTAAACTTATTGTCATTTTGACGTACACCCATGTTGAAGAATTTCTTGTTTTCACGTTGTCGTCTAGTATAGTTACCACGTTCTTCTTCTATATAACATTCTTGACATCCACGTACAGGTTTATCTTGTAATAGATCATTACGCATGTTTGTTGCATCAGTACTATTCATAATATCGTCAATATCAGTATCTGATGCGTTAAATGGAGTTCCATCTTCATCCTGATATACAGTACGGCTCACACAACAAGGGGCAACGTGTCCGTAGGTTTTAATTTCATAATGCAAAAATGGCATTATACAAAAATGTTTACTGTTTTCAATCATGAAAATGTACTTTCCCGTCTGCTAATGTAAAATAGTCTGTGTCAAAACTATCAATTTTATATTTCATACACTCTTCATAATTATGAATGGTTGATGACTTATCATTTAATTTTTTGTGTGTCTTAAGATTTGTGTTTACACCAAAAATAAACTCTTGATTGATTAAATCTTCATACTTAATTACATTAGTTGGTTTAAATGTTAAATCCATATATGATTTTTTAAGTCTATATTGAGCAACTTCAAAATTTTCTTTAGAAATAAAACATGCCATACCAGTATATCTTCCATCTGACAGATTTTGCCATTCGTTTGTTTTCATAGCAAGAGCCAAACTTAAAACTTGTTGTATCCAGGACTCTCTATATATAGTAATGTTGAAAAAATTGTCTTGTATATTTTTAAAGACATCACTATCTATGTCGTTAAGATTATCAAAATGTGTCTTTATTATGGCTGGATTTTTATCAGATATTCTTAGTCTAATGTATTTTGACCAATTATTGGTATAATATTTTAAGGTTTTTTCACTAGGTGTCGTGTTTAATACTGTATTAACATAACCTTCATAACTAAATGGTTCACTGAGTAATACACGTTCTTGTTTTGTTAAAGAAAAATAGTTACAAAAAATATCTTGTAATAATGTAGTTCCACTTCTCCGTGTACCCCATATGCAAATCTTATTAGTATCAATCATATTATGAGTTTTTATCTCTAATTTCTCTACAATATTTCTAATTACTGTGCCAATACTTCTGCACGGATACGTGTTGCAATCATATCTGCATCTGTTGGATGGTTATCTGGACCATATACATCGGCCAGTGTTTTAACTACTCGTAATACATCTTCTTCGTCACGTGGCTTTCCGGCCATCCCTAACGCTTCATATACTGCCACATGCAGTGTGGTATCTTCCCAAATATTTGCCATTGTATTTCTCCTTTTGACATTTATATAGTACTATTATTTATCAACGGGGTTTTACGTTGATTGTACCAATCTTGCCAGGTATATTCCCAACTCTTTTCAAAAATATTTCCCTGAGCGTCTAATACACCTATAGATAAAATATCATCATATTTCCATAATTCTTGCATTATTTCAAATTCAGATTCCGGCATGCCGGTTTTATCCATATCAGCTAGTACAGTAAATCCTAAACTTAATGTCTTATCGTTGACATCTAATCCTTTTTGTGTTATCCAATCTTTAAAATCTTCCCACTGTAATAATAATTCTTCGTCAGATTTGATTTTATTTTTAAGATTGATATCAAATTCTCCGCTTAGATATCGAATACCACTTATATTACTGTCGTAAATATCTTCATCGTTATCATGATATGCTTCCCTATGTGTTTTTCCTGTCTGTGCATAATGCATTCTAACTTGTCCAAACTCAAGATCTTTCATTTCAAAATAATCATAGTCACCATTTGACTCTATTAAATCATACCGTACAATGGGTTTCATGCAAACTACAATACTACTACTGCTTCTTTTATCATTGAATGCATCTATACCACGCAACTTACTTTCTATTTCATGACATAGCCAATTTAAATTATTAACACTAAATTGATGATCCTGATCAAACATGTTGTAATAACTACTTACATTCCAGATCTGTCCAATTAGTATTTCAAAATGATGATGTATTTCATTAAGTTGTTCTTGATCTACTGTATTACTGTCAAACGACATATCAATAAAATAATTGATTTTTTTGCTCTGGCAATAATCATTAATACGATTAATATGAAAATTTAATTCTCGACACATAAAATCAACAGTACGAGCATTTGGATTATTTTCGTCAAAAATCCAACCATGCATCATAAATTGCTTTTCTAATATTGCATCAGTATTAATATAGTCAGTAATAAGTGCAGTTGCCCAATTTTGTGCAACATGATGTTCTCTAATATTAAAAAATAAATCTTTTGTATTATTGTTTTGTGTATTACGTAAAACTACTTTTAATTTTTCATACATGTATTAACTCAACTTCTAATCTATCAAACTTTGACAATTTATACTGATCTGAATTTTCTAATTCACCAATTTCAAAGTTTTTATGCTGCCTAGGATCATTGTGATCAACACCTTGAGCATATTTAAGACACCATTCATTATATCCTGCTTCATCAAATATATCATTAAAATATGGAATCATAATTTCATTAGTAATGTGTGCCTTGGGGTTACTTTGTAATCTCTCTGCGGCCTGTCTATCATCTGCTCTATACATATGATATAATGTTTTTCCAATTTCACTATATCCCAAATATAATTTTCTACTGCGATATCCTGGTTCCATATATTGAAAAAAACTTTCGTCAAAAGGTAGTTTTAAAAAAGGTTCCATCCTAAAACTTAACCATCCGCTTTCGTAACCAACTCTGTCGTTTTCCATACGATGAATAATGTCATTAAATCTACTTATTGCAGGTCCCAACCAACTCTTGGTATCATCACTGATACCTTTACTTAATTCAATTACTTCATATTCTTCTACATAATTGTGTAAGTAATTTAATGTATCTTGGTTCCAACCATTAAGGATAATATCAGGATCAATTTTTCCAATAGATGAATCATAATCATTACATTGTGAGATTTGTTTTGCTAATTTATACATTTCACACCATGCATCAACAGTTTCACTTTTACTAAATGTCATGCTAGTATTATATACTGGAACATCATTTCCATATGTCACAGTTTCAATAAATTTTTCAACAACAGGATTATCGTATAAATTGTATACTAATTCTGCTGTTTTATTATCCATGTTATAAAAATTTATTTTAAATTTATACATTTAAATTCCAATCCTATCTATCTGACTGTCTAGCCCACAAATTTTACTACAGAACATATTTTTACCTTGTGTATAATTCTGCTTATTCCAAGAAGGTATTAATATATTATCAAAATACTCTAAAATACTTGGTAGTGAGTTTTCGTGTAAATTCATTTTTTTCATATCCCACATATCTTGCAATTGTTTCTTTCCTAAGTCAGTTCTTTGACTACTAAACAATTCGCCAATAAAACAACATGGGTAAACTGTGCCGTCACATTGAATCATAATTTCACTACCCAATGTATTTGAACGTTTCAAACTTTTACATGTTATATTATGTGTTTCGTATCTTAGATAATTTTCTGAATCTGAGATTTCTTGTTTGGGATTCATCGGCATTTGTTGGGGCGGTGCTTTTAAGTTTCTAACTGCATCAATAGGTGCATTTGTAAATTTTGGTAATGAACTTGCTTCAATTGTATATTCTATATGCCCGTCATAATCATAAACTCCACGTTTTTGAATAGCATTATTATAATAGAACCCATCTGGTGATTTGATTCGTGTCTTGATAAATCCCATTTCTTTGCTTAATTGTTCAACTTGATTAATTTGATGTTCGTTATGTTTAAATACTAGCATATCCCAATATGCATTTCCACCAGCATCAATATATGCACGTACATTTTCCATTAACTTTTGCCAATTAACATTACGTCTGTACAAATGATTTGTATCTTCTAGTCCATCAATACTAAAAAAAGTAAACCACTTATGGCTTCCTTGTATCAATTCGCCTGCTTGTTTCCACACGTCAGTCTTACGTAACCCACCATTACTATGTGTAATAAAACTGCAATCTTTAGGTATATGTTTTAGAGTATATTTTATTATTTCAATTATATCTTTTGTTGCAAAAGGGTCTCCTTGATTACCACAAAGCATAACTCTTCCTACTTTATTTGCTAAAAACTCAGGAGAGAACCATTTTTTATATTGTTCAATTGTGATATGAGTGGGTACTAAATCATATCGAACACGTCTAGTACTCACGTGATATCTTGGACAAATAGGACAAGCCGCATTGCACATATTTGTAGGTTCAATATGTAACATATATCGTTCACTGTTTGCCCAATTCATGACAATACCTTTACTAATTCAGGAAACGTATCTTTAAAATTTTCGTGTCTGGATGAATCTAGACTGTTTGTAAATTTATTAAAAATATTTAATGAGTTTTGATAATATATATCATTATAATATCTACCATAAAAATCTTTAAACATTCTATCATTTAGTTTACCTTGTATACTATCGATTTTTTTCTTGCGAACGTCAGGATGTATTAAATATGCTGTTTGATAATCAGGACTGTGAACATGATTAAAATATTGATATACTTCTATGCCCTGATCAATTAAGAAGTTATATAATTCTTCTGCATACATAAAATTATAAACATTGATAGTTTGACAAACCAACAAGTCAACATGTTCAAACTCTTGATAAAATCTTTTTAAATTAGATATACTCAGTTTCCAGTCACTGGGGTTTCTTATATAAGTATTTCTGTTATCAACATCATCTAAACTACAATTAAATCGAACACGCTTAAACTTTTTTAATATTTCCAAGTTGGGACTAATTCTATCAATATCATAATTTAAATTAGTATGATAGCCAATACTAATATCAGTACGACCCATTTCAATAAGTTTATTTAGAAATTTAAAATGTCTAGGTACAAGAAATGGTTCACCACCACTAATGTGTAATTCTTCTAAATTATTAGTATATTGAATTAAATCATTATAAAATTCATCAGTATCTACCCAATCAAAACTATATCTGGGTTCTTTTAATATTTGTGCATAGTTACTTGCCAGTGGCAGAGAATCTTTTAATTGGTTATATTCTTTAATCCAACTGGTGCTGCTTTCTGCGTTACAGCTTCTACAACGTAAATTACAGTGATTTCCCAGGCGTAGTTCAATACTACGCAAATCTGGTGTTATACTTCCGTCAGCATTTGTAACTTTTCTCCAGTCCTCTTGCCAATAACTATCTTTAATACGTTTACTGGTACCACCACCATCTTCAATTTTTTTACAACCAACACATGCTGGCGGCACACGACCAGCCAACATATCAAGTCTTATTTGCTTATAGCTGTCACAGTTAACAATATCATTAATACTGTTATCTTTAACGCCTAATATATTTTTACTATTTTGATCACCATTAAACCCATGCCCAATAGCATTGCGATGTTCTGTTTCGCAACACACACTAGTAGTGCCGTGTGGGAAAATGCTAAAATGCACCCATGGGAGATCGCATAAAAACTTACTCATTAATTCCCTCGTAAAAATCCTTAAATTCAGGTACTATATCTACAAATTTTTCTTGTCTATAATTATCAAGCAAGCCAGTTACGCTCTTAAACTTCTTGCGTAAGTAACTTAATTCTTTTTCACTACATTCGTGATCTAAAAAATTAAGTATACTAGTGTATTTGTTATTAATATCTTCCTGAGTGTAGGTATCTTGTATAGATGCAATATGATTTTCAAACTTCTGACGAATACGTTGTTTGATATCTTTTGGTAAAATTTTAATATGATACCAGGGTGGATTTGTTAAAACATTATTTAGGTGCATTTTATCATATGTAACACCCATATCTAACATATATTGTACAAAATCAGGAACATGTTCAATATTAAATATATTAATAGTTGGACTAATACCAAATAAAATATTTGGTTGTTTTAGTAAGGTACGTGCATTTGCTTCTACTGTATTCCATACTGTACCTTTTCTGATATACTCAGCACGATCTCCCAATGCATCTAGACTACTAATTACATGTACATTATCAAAATGCTTCCAGAGCTCTACATTATTCCATTTTTTATATTCTAATTTAAGTAAATTTGTATTATAACGAAGCCTCACATTAAATCGCTTACGCTCAATAAGTTTTTCTAAAATGTAATAATGTTCGTCCATTATCAGTGGTTCACCACCTGCAAAATAAATTTCTTCTACATAATCAATTTGTTCATCCAAAATCTGATACAAGTCATCTATACTATGATCTTTTGTGTTAACTACAATTTCAGGTTCACTAGCCTTGCCGTATAGATCAAGTTCATCCTTGTTCCACATACTGCTTAAATGTCCACCACACATGCGACATTTCATATTGCATAAATTACTAAAACGAAAATCCCAATATATTAAATTAAAGTCAGTACTGCCATCATCTTTTGTTTTTTCAGCTAAATGCATATGATTGTTAAAGTTTTTATTTGCTGCATTTCTAAAACTTTTAATACCATTCGCTTCTTGTTCATAACATTTATGACAGCTACTGGGTTGTTTGTCATCCAGTAGTTCCTGTCTTAAATTTTTCATATAATCATTATTCCAGATTTCCTTGATACTATTATCACGTAAATTGCCAATATGATTGCGATAATCAGTAATACAGCACTGAAACACGTTACCGTTAGGCCACGTGTTTAAATGAATCCAAGGAATAATACAAAAGTTTTTATTGGGTAACTTGTTGCTCATTTAGCATACTCTCCCACCATTCAGTAAACATAGGATTATTGATTACTTCTACAATATCAAGGTCTCTACGTTTTGTATATGTTTCAAAAAACTTTACAAAGTCATGTCGTTTGTTTTCAATTGAGTCATGATCTTCATAACTACGATCTACATTACGTAGATAACTAATTAATCGACGGATGTGACTGGTTTCTCCGTCTGTTAAAAAGTTACTGTTCCAACCCAACCATTCTTCAATATGATTGGCTCTTTCCTGCTTAATATTGTCAGGCAACAAATTTACACTCTGAAAACTAGGGAAGCGTAATATGTTAAGTGTCATATGAAATAATGCTTTGTTGCTAAACTCTCGTTTCATATCAATGATATCATCAATGAAGTCAGTAATACTAAACAATGTTAAATTACTGATTGTCATCATGATACTAATATGTCGATATTCGCCTTCTTTTGCAAATCTTTTTAAGTTATTTTTCCATAACTCATAATTAAATCCATGACGAATTAATTCGCTATGTTTACCGGCAGTTTCACAACTTGTATACAGGTCAAATGCCTTAAACTTTTGACTTGCACCAATTAATCTGTCTAATCCTTTGTTGTCCATAATTAAATTGCTGTTTACAGCAAAGTTAAACTGGGCACCTTCACACATATCCACCAATTTCCAAAACTGTGGGCTACGTGTTGGTTCACCGCCAGTAACACGTAATTCTTGTAAATCTTCTTTAAGTCCGTTTTCAAACCATTTAAAAAACGCTTTAGTAAACAGATTACCATCATCTTTAAGACCAAAACTATATGCATGATCACCATCATTTTGATATGTTTGTCCGCCAGAAGTTTTCATTCCCTCGTAGATGCCATTGGTTTTGATATCATTACTCCAGGTACTACTAAATTCAGGATTGCAATAACTACAACTCAGATTACATAAATTATCAAAACTAATTTCCAGGGTTTTAGGGTTTACATCTGCTTCCCATCCGATATTTTTAATTTCTTGTATTTCCTCGTCGGTATAGATAGCACTTTTAAAAATACGATCACTATGTACGTCAGGATCAGCATCTTCAACACGCCAGCAATAGCTACATTCTTCACATCGCACGCCTTCAAGCATTTCCTTACGTCTTTGTTTTTTAAATTCTGTATTGTGCAATGCCGTATGATTTTTAAAAACTTCACGTGGAGGAATATAATGTGCTTCTGGATGATGACAGCTAGCAGTACGCCCATTGCTTAACCATACTGTAGCATTGTACCATTTAGCTGCACAAAAACTTGGACTAACTGTATCAATAGTTTCTTTAACCTTGTCAAATTCGGATTTTTTAGCCATATGTTTTAACCTTTATAGTCATATTGTTTACATACACTGTAGTATTGGTGCAAGTATGGGAAAGTTTCCCAAAAATTAGTCTGTCTACGCTGATCATACTCATCAACATACTTGTGAAAATCACTACGATTCATTTCAATATTTCCCAGTGTGTTTGTATTCATAAAATTAATAAGTCTTTCAATTTGATTAACTTCATCCTCCCATAATACACCTGTTCCTTGCTTTACACCTACTTTATAATTTTCGATTAAACTACGTAATTTTTCTTCCACCATCTTTTTTGTTTCATCATCAAGATTACAAATTGCAAGAAAATTAGGATAACGTAAATAATTTGTCATACAAGGAATAGCATTGCCTTCTTTCATGTCACCTACATACTTATCTCTTAATTTTAGTACATCGATAAAGAAGTCATCAAATGTTCCAGCACTTAAAATATTTACAGTAGTCATAAAAGCAAAAATTAAATTAAATTTTCCATAAAGTGCATCAAGAACTTTCTGACAATTTTTATACCACCTGTCATAGTTTAAGCCATATCGTGTATATTCAGCTGCTGAGCCAGTTGCTTCACCGCTGGTAAAAATTTGTATTTCTTTAAGTTTAGGTCCGATTTCTTGAAGTATTTCAATCAGTCTGTCAATTTGATCATCAGCTACATCCAAATTTGTATTGATTGCAAGTGTAAGATTTTCTCTTGGTTCCTCACGGATAGCTTCTAAAACACGCCAGCAGTCCTTACTCATAAGTGGCTCACCACCAGTTAACCTTAATGTATGAAGACTTGGATACAGTTCTGGCCACCATTTCCAGAATGCATCAACATATGGATTGGGGTCTTTGTGTGGTATAGGCATGCGACCTATTTGTTTTTGAGCTTCAAAGTTATTATGCTTAAACCAGGTTGGGTAATGACCATGTTGTTTAATTTCTTCATACCATTTACTGCTCAAGTCTGGACTACAATACGCACATTTGAGATTACATACATTACTAAAACTAATTTCCAAATACGTAGGCTCAATATCATCTGTACCTTTTTCCAAAACATCATAAATGTAAGGCTGACTCCAACTTACGTTACTTTTATATATTCTATCACTAAAGTATTTGTCTCCCATATCTTCAACACGCCAGCAATAATCACACTCACTTGGACGTTCGCCATTTAACATTTGTTGCATTCGTTTCTTTTTATGCTGTGTATTGTGCAATGCTTTGGGATTTTTTATTACTTCTTCTACAGGAATTTTATGTGTAGGCGGATGGTGACAACTATGATTCATACCATTTTGCAAATATAATGTATGTTGTAGCCATTTGGCTAAACAGAAACTAGGACTGATACTATTAAGTAAGTCTCTAGTTTCATTAAGTTCTTGTTCTGTGTTTTTTCTACCCATTTTTCTCTCTTGTGTTGGTTATTGGGGGAATAGATCTCTCTTTATTCCATACTTTTCTAAAAAAATATTACTGTATTGTTCATACCATGGTTCAGTATATTCTTTTGTAGCGACTACGTTATCTTTATGATCGATTAGTGTAATACAAAATAAGTCATTGTAATTCATAATAATGTCATGAATTTGATTATCTGTTTTATCACCAAAATCTGTCTTATCAATATTAGCTAGTATGCAATATCCAAGTGCCATCCTTTTATCATTGGTATTGATACCTTTTTGATGACACCATTCTATAAAATTATCCCAATTGATATAAGTTTTTGCAAAATTTAAATCAAATTCGCCACTTAAAAATTTAATAGGCTCTAATTCATGTCCGGGTACAATTTCATCTCCATGCATAAAGGCTTCGTGTGGTTGTTTTCCTGTTTGAGGGAAATGCATACGAATACTACCAAATGTTAAATTTTCTAAACGAAATTCATCATAGTCACCGTCTTCTAGCACCAATGGTCGTTTTATACCAGGATATATGCATACAATCATTGCACTATGCGGACTGTTATCTCCGTTAGAATTCATACGGTCAATCATTAACCTGCTTTCAGTTTCATGACAAAGTGTGTTTAGTTGTAATACACTAAATCGGTCTGCTTCACTTAAATACTTCCAAATTTTAGTTTCTGACATTTTAACATCATTGTGTTCTAAAATTGTTTCGAAATGTCGATGAATTTCGTTTAATTGGTTTTGATCAACTGTGTCACCGTTAAAATGCATACCAATATGATAATTTATATTTTTTGATACAAATATATCATCTAAATAATTTATATGCCAATTTAATTCCTTACATAACCAGTGTTTGTTTCTACTATGTGTATGATTACTAAAATCCCAGCCATGTAATACGTAATCTTTACGTAACCAGGTATCTTTAACTAGATAATCAGTGTGTAAACTATAAGCCCATTTTTGAGCAATTTTAGTTTGATTGATGTTAAATTTTAGGTCTAACTTATCATCATTATCTAAATTACGCAATGTAAGTTTTAATTGTTTATACATGATAGCTATCTACATTCTTAAAGCAAATTTTTACTAGGGATAATATTGTCATCAATATAAGATGTTATCAATTCTAGTATACGTTGATTGTTATCTAATGTCAAGTGATTAGCTGTTTGCTTTCTGCTATGCTTATCTCCAGGAGCATCTGGTTGTGATGTAACAATATCCATCATTGTAAAATCAGTAATAGTAACATTATTAGGTGTATGTATATCTATAAGATATTTTTTTTCAGTATACCAGGGCTCATTAAAAATAGGAATAAGTAACATTTTTTCAAAAACGCTACCCAACAGGGCAACACTATGAAACATACTTAAACCATAATATGCATGAATTGGATTAAACATAATTTCATCTATATACTTTTGTGCAAATTTATGATATTTGTCGTGCATCTGACTGAATTGATTTATTTTTTCCATTCCAGGCTGCTTTAAAATTGAAGTGTCGAGATTTTTAATAAAAGAAATTTTATCTTTTGCTAATTCAGGAAGCAAAAATTCATAATTTTCATCTAGTCCACTTAGTGGTATTCTGCTCTGAGTAGCACCAAATAAAAAAATACAAATATTATTTTTTAAATCTATATTTTTATTCTTTGCGTAATCTATTGTTCCCAATAGTTTAGAATAACAACGTAAAGCACTAGACCCCCATGCTGCCTGATTTATAACACTATAGCTGTCACGCAATCTATATGACCAAAGTAACTTATTTTCTTCACGAATATATCCTGAATCATGATGATATCTGTCATCAGCAAAGCTATCTCCAAATATGTAAACGACCTTTTTCATTTTTATATCTCTAATATTTCGCTTAGTAACGGTAGATGCTCTTTTATAGCTAAACCACGATACTGTTTTGTTATGTCTACATAGGTTAAAAACCTTTTATATAATTCAACATCATATTCAGCAGTATTAATTTTATTTTTGATTACTTGAGTCTTAGATCCATATGATACGTTATCTATAATTAATTGTTTTTTGTCTTCTGGTATTGCATTTAAACTATAGTGTTCAGGTTTTTCTACAAAAATAATGTTACCTTCAAAAATATTTAAATTTTGAAAATATTGATAAAGAGACTCTAATGATGTACAATTTAAAATACTAATAGTGGGATGCACTGTAATAAAAATATCTGCATAATTTTTAAAATCTATATACTGTTTTATATTATTGTGTGTGATATTCCAATTACTTCCTGTTCTGATATATTCAAATTCTTTACCTACTGCATCGATACTTAGCAATAAATTTACCTTAAGAAATTTGTCCAGTCTTGACTTTATTTCAGTAGTTAATGTCATTGTTGCATTTGTTGCATATGTTATTTCTATATTTTTACTAACACCAGTTTCAATAAATTTATCTAAATATTCAAAATGACTGGTATCATACAACGGTTCACCACCTAGTACTTCTATATAACGTATTTGAGAAATATCAAAATCAAGTTGTGAGTAATCAAATAATTGTACACCAGTAACTGGTAAATCAAAATTATAATTTTGATTGATCCATTTTTCTTCTTTTATAAAACCAGTACTACTAAAACTATGACATGTCCTACAATATAAATTACATTTGTTTCCTATAAACAAAGTAAGATATATAACTTTTTCTGTATTTGGAGATATGCCTAATTGTTTTTCACGGCGTATAGTGATTGTTCTTTTACTTACACCACCAGCATCTTCCATTTCCCAACATGTATTACAATAAGAAGACTTTATTCCATTCTCAAAATCTTTTTTAATTGATGCGTATTCTAGACTAGAAAAATAAGCACCAGCATTACTGGGCCTATTTTTTAATTTTATATGACAACAGCTGGTGTTGTGTCTTTGATCGAACCCACTGTCTAATAGAGGACAGTATAGTTTTGATTTCATTCAAGAGTTCCGTCTACCTGATCTTCTCTTACTTGAGCACCCAACCGGCTGGGATTAACATAAACTTCTTTAAAGAATCGACTTGCCTTTTCATCCATGTCAGCAATTTCCAAGTCTAGTTCGTCTTGTAAAATACGACCTAATCGCATAGTTTCCTCTTTAAGTTTTTTACTGTTGTATTTGTATCCAGTTGCAGTACAAATCATATCACCATCTTCATCTGCAAACTGTGGCATAACTGTCTCCTGGAAAAACTTAGTATGCCATTCAAAATCACGAACGTCACGCCAGTCCCATCCATCTCGATCTAAATTAGTCATATAGCAACCAAGTCTTGCACCATATACTGCCCATAATCCATTAAGTGCATCTTCACCTACGCTCATCCAAACCAGCATACGCTGATAGTTTCTCTTGTGTACTTTTTTAAGTGCGTGTTTGTCTACAACGTCTCCGTTTTCCAAACTCATTTTACAGCCTTCACGGAAACCTGCTCTATACGCTTGATATGCACTGCCATTATTATGTACATCACAATAGATATTGTTCATTTGTACATAATGAATATTCCAACAAAAATCAACCTGTGCTGCTTTGTCTCCTTCAGGCGCCGCTTCATGTGTACGCATTCCGTTTACAACATGTACAGGCCAGCATTTAATTCCACCGTTACCATAAACAAGTCCGTTTACCATATTTTTGCCCGCCCAACTAATAACATGATTAGCGCCAACTTTGTCCATATCTAGTTCTACATTAAAAAAGGCATCATGCACAATATTATCTGCATCAATAGTAATAAACCGTTCAGTGTCACTGAGGGCGGCCGCGGCTTTGTGTGCGGCATCACTCCCCCACACTCCATGACTTCGTTTAGCCCAAGGGCATTTTTCTAATAGATCTTGATAGTTATGATCTGCATTTGGTTCATCGTAACTGATAAAAATTACATCAAATTCTGTTATTGGCACATAATTAGGCATTGGCTTGTTCCTCTATAGATATGATTAGTCTATGTTTGTTGTATACGAAATTTAAATCTTTTAAATCTGCATTAATGGGTAATTGGGTATACCCTTGCTTTTTAAGTTCTGCAACGTCAATAATAATTACACCATAATATTCATCTGGTGTTGATCCTACGACATATAATTTTAATTGGTCTTCTAATAACCCGACATCCTCTAGATCAGTAACTGTAGTATTAGATTTTACTACAATACTATCTTGTTGTTTTGTTACAGTCAAATGACTGTGTGGGAAATTTGTGTATGCTTTATCAATGATAAAGTTACGATTTTTAACCAGTGTATTCTGTAATATATTTAAACTGTCATGAATAAATTCTACATGATAGTTTTTAAAACAACGTCTGGTTAATAATCCCAGATTACTTAAACTCAAATACTGTACTACATTACTCAAGTCAAATAATAAGTTTCCTTTATCTAAAAGTTCTACTGGATCAACGTCTAGTTTTTCAATGAAAAAATCTGGATTGTTGTGTTTAGTCAGATAGATAGTTAAATCACTTTCAGTACTAATATGTAATTCTTTTTTAAATGTAAGTCTTGTTAGTTTTTGAATACTTGTTGGATTTATTTCTAGTAGAAGTTTGTTATTTCCAGTATATATCTTTGCACGTATATCCCAGTCTTTTTTAAATGTTCTGGATATTTGGTGTAATGTTTTTTCACTACTACGTAAACGTAACTTATCATCACGTTTAATAATCCCTAAATTTTCTTCATCAATAAATGCAACCAGATAATTGCGTTCATTGACATCACCTTTGAGTAATTTTCTAGCTATAACATCTGTTGTTTCTAAAAAAACTTGTGAATTATCCACTGGTTGTGATCTACTTACATGTGTAATCTCACCATTCCATTCGTTGTAAAAAACAAAATAAGATGGAACAGTATCCACTTTTATAGGAGATAAATCAACTGCTTGTGCCAAAGTCATCTAATACTTCTTCATCAATAAATGTTGAGCTATTGTAAAAAACTAAATCATTTAACTGATGATTATTAATTTTTACATTTCTGTCTTTGACCCAACAACTTAAATATCTTGTCCAGTCTTCTGGCAAATCATTGTCATCTAAATCAACATTTTCTAAACTAATAAATGTATATTTAAACATATCATTATTATATAATTCCAATCCCAACAGTTTAATAGCAATATTAATGCACAAATTTAGATTAAAATATTCAGGTTTATTTTCCTTAATCAAGTTTACATATACGCTTCTCCAGTTTTGTAAAACTGGATCTAGCATTTTAAAAAATTCACTAGACACTACTGACTTTTTAAAATAAAAAATATCTGTAAAGTACTGATTAAAATTATTCTTTTCATGACATTTAAAATAATACAAAAATTCTTTGTATTCATTTTTAAAGTTTGTTGTTTTATAGGGGAATAATATATCCTCGTCTTTGATATTATCCCATAATCCATCAATATTATTAAGTAGCAAACATTGTTTTCTCAACCAAATATTTTGATCAAACGGAGTACAATAATAAATCTGCCACATATTAACTTCAAAATCTTCTTCAGTAATGGCACCATATGGTAACTCAACAACATAGTCAAAATTCTTTTCTATATGACTGGGTAAATCATCATATGAGTCTGTTACCAGACAAACTTCTCTGTCTGGATCATTTATTTTAATACTGCGAGCTAAGAGACTTGCCTCAGATAAAGTTTCGCTATTTTTAGAACTTGATAGTGTTACATATCCTTGTTTATCAGACATCCAATTTCTCCAACATTGTTTGCCAATTACGATCAATACTACGTTTATTCATCATGTGTATATTATCATAATAATTGCGAGTAGCGATATCTTTCCAGGGCTCTGCTCTATCATTTGCTAAAAATATCCAATCAGTTGGACTCTTTACTTCCACCAATTCATCTTTTTGATCCATGTAAACCATTTGTTTATCACGGATTTCATGAATTATGTCACCAGTATTCATACCGTTCATTAAATGAACTGCAATACTTACACAATAGTCAGTTCTAAACAATGCTCCAGGAAACTTATAAAGAAATTTATAAAAATCATAATTGTCAGCTACGTGTGCCCAGATATCAAAAAACATTTCACTGATATCACTCTTGTCAAAATAAACAACCGTACTCCACCACATGGGTATTCCCACTGGATTTAGATAACGTTCATATAAAAACGGAGTTTCATGTTTTAGATTTTTGGCTTGTTGATACATACCAACATTTGTATCACTATCAAATAGATAATCTAAATTATCATTTCTTACAAAATAGTCGATATCCAATAATAGTGTTTTGTCAAAAGGAGAATATTCATTGATCAGATGCTTATTACTGTTTTTAAATTCACTAGTGAACTTACTCCAAGGACTGTCAAAATGTGTTCGTATATTTTGCTTGTGCTTTACAGTTGTAAACACCACTTCATCAAATGCACGATCAACTAAATCTTCGCCACGACTTTTAACAAGATAGTTATAGTCACCTTCTTCAGTAATAAGGCAAGTGTTGTTATTTTTCATAAATTTCTTTACATACAATGCACTCAATAATGCTAATTTTACATAGTCAATATCTTTGTTATTGTAGGCAAAGAAACAAACGCCGTTGTAACTCATTGATTACCAATCCATAATTTTTTTAATACTTCTAGCCTTGGCTAGTTTTTTAGACTCTGCTAAAAACTCATTCATTGAGCCGTTATATGCTTCTACAAGCGTAGTCAAAAAATCTTTTGGATCTGAAATTTCAATGGGATTATTTCTTTCGTCAACAACTACAATTTCAGTATTGTCCAAATTAATTAATGTATTGACAAAACTGATTGTTGATTTATCGGCTTTAAAAGTTCCGTTATTATATGTGATTGTTTGTAAACTGTCTACACGACTGCGTAGATTACGTTTTTGGTTTTCTACCGTACTACGATAGTTAGAAAATTCCAATGCTTTGGCCAAGCGTTCATCCATAGTGTTTTTACCTCCTATGCGGTTATTTAACTACTACTATAACTTATTTATGATTGCGTGTCAAGTGTTTTAACTGTCGTTTCCGCTGTTAAAATCTTCAATGGCTGTTATAACCGGACCTGTAACACTATAGTTGACATTATTTTGTGTTAGATTATTTGGTTGAAGTGTACTACTTAAGAATTCTGTAGTACCTATAACTGCTGTGTGGTATGAAGTATCATCAAGTACTACTTTAATTTGTACTTGCCAATTACCATTTACTTCTACATATTTTGCATAAAATTGAGCATATACAGCTGAATAACTGCTACCATAACCGTATCCATAGCCGTATCCATATCCATATCCATATCCATATCCATATCCGCTACCAGTGCGTGGGCCAGCACTTGTAAAAATTAATTGCCAATCATCAGTAAGATGATAAAATCCTTTACCGTTACTGATACCACCAGTACCGCTCTGTAGGGTAGTGTCATGATTCATACGTACTGTGCCCAGTCTATTAAATACACTGCTCCAACTTACATATCCATCATTGCTGATATTACCAGTTGCATTTAGTGCCCAGCGCATTTCTCCACCACTATTAAAAAAGTATCTAGCTTGATTATAGTCTGTAAATGTATAAGCAAATATACCTTCTAGCCTATTAGTCCAGTCTTGTGACCGTGTAAAACTAGGACCACTAACAACACTGGCAGCATCTACAGTAAGATGTGTATTATTAGCAAATAGTTCAGTATCAATTGTATTTTCTAGATTGTTGTGTCCACTAGCATAAACAAGTTGTCCTACAGGTACAACATTGTATCTTGTGTTACTGCCAACATGGTCTAACATAATATTAGTTCTGTTAATTAAACCATTCATGTGTACTGCTTCAACAATGTCTCCAACCTGTAAATTGTTTACTACGGCACTGCTACCATATCCAAATCTATGTGTTGTTCTATTGTATACAACAACACGTGTTGCTTGCGGTAATGGTTGTGTAAATGTAATAGTTCCAGCAGAGTAATCAATTGAAAATCCCAGAACTTTAACTTCATTTCCCACTTGAACTACTAAAAAATCACCAGCTGTTGGTGCTGGTGAAAGTGTAAACGGCCCTGTACCAGGGCTACTAGATGGATAATCTGTTTCGTGAATAGTAAAGATAGCATTACTGGCACTTGCATTGTTTAATGTATTGCCAGTAAATGTAGCTGGATATTGTACAGTGGAATAATTGTCAGCAAACAACTTGTTGACGGTGGTCGCCAACGTGTTGTAATCTATTGCTTCAATTAGTTTTCCGACTGAAACGTGAGCCACTTATTTTGCTCCTACAACTACTTCAATCAACCCAGGTTCGTCGTTGATTTTGGTTTCAAGAGCTCTTCCAATTATGTGCATGTAATTGAAATTTTCGCTTTCGGATGCTGCTCTAGCATGACCATCTGTACCTGAAGTGACTAATCGATCTCCTTTGTTTACTTTTCCTACTACCCGACATGGTACCCTACCTGCAAGTGCAATGTATGGGTGCGTGTTGTCGTCTCCAGCACCTGCATTAAGCATAAGTCCTGGATTTGTTGATATAATACCAAATACCTGATTGCACATTTCTGTATTGCTTTCAGTAACTTCTTTCTCGCCACCAATACACACTACTGTACCATATGGTTTTGGTTCGTCAATTTCGTATCTTTCAGCCAAGTCAGCATATTGTGCTCTGACCGCAGTACCGTTAAACAAATAATCAGTACCGTTGTTTAAATTCATACCTTGTACAATGTTTGGAAATTGTGTGTTAAGTAAAGTAACACCGTCTTCCAAATACTCTGCTGTACTACCAGCAGTTTGTGGTTGCCAAGTTGTGGCATCACTACTAGTAATGCTGACAATTTCACCATTAACAACCATCTCTAATGTGTTGTGTACATTGTTTGCTGTGTCATGACGTTGACGTGCTAAAAATCTTGTATTACCTGCTGGCTGACCAATTGTTTGCCAACTACCGTTATAATACATGTATAACTGTCCAGTATCAATGTCTAACCATAAATGACCGTTGCTTTCACCTGCGCCATTTGGTGCATTGCTGTTAACAGTCATACTGGCAATACCTTTCCAGTTACCGCTGTTTGACTGTGTATCATCAAAATAGTTAAGCACGTTATTT
>Ga0255765_1002398_pt1 | contig 21287 bp, 18 predicted proteins | sample 041ome_8_FD_179965 | JGI IMG/M metagenome (GOLD analysis project Ga0255765, IMG submission 179965) | Coastal salt marsh microbial communities from the Groves Creek Marsh, Skidaway Island, Georgia - 041407BS metaG (version 2) | ecosystem: Environmental > Aquatic > Marine > Intertidal zone > Salt...
GTAGGTGCCCGCTGGTACTCCTGGAAAAGCTGATAGTTTTGTCCAAGCTTTCAAGTCTGAAGTGCGATGAATGAGTCCGTCATCGGTGCCAGCGTACAGCAGATTAGCGGTCACTGGAGATTCTTCTAGAACCACCAAATTTCCATATATCGTGGTGCTTTTGTGCAAAGCCACTGCATCAGGCCCCCAGGTAGTGCCCATGACCTTAAGCTTATTTCGATCGATTTGCTGAGAGAGATCTTCTGAAACTACATTCCATGAGTCGCCCCTATCATCGCTCATAAACACTTTGTTGGCAGCGAAGTAAAGCCGCTTGGGATTGTGAGGACTGATCAATAAAGGTGCATCCCAATTCCAACGATAGGCGTCCTCACCCTTGCGTTCAATGGGCTTGATGTTGACTTTTTCACCTGTTTTTCTGTTGTAACGAACGAGCCATCCATATTGAGATTGACTGTAGACAATATCTGGATTTGTCGGGTCTACAGCAGGTTCAAAACCATCGCCACCTCGGGTGATGTACCAATCAAAATTGCTTGTGCCATGTGCATTAGTGGTTCTTGAAGGCCCACCAATGGTATTGTTGTCTTGTGTGCCGCCATAAACATTATAGAAAGGCTCGTCATAGTCAACAGCTACTCTATAAAATTGAGTAATATTCAAGTTTTGATAAAATTGCCAATTATTGGCAGCATCCCAAGTTTCATAAAGTCCTCCATCACAACCTACCAACCAATGGCCGGTATTGCCCGGATCTATCCACATGGCATGATTGTCTACATGCTTGCTCTTTTCACCCGTTTTCTTGAATGTTTTCCCTCCATCTTCTGTATGATGAAGCCATGTGTCCATGGAGAATACCTTGTTTTCATCTGCGGGATCTGGAATGAGTTCAACGTAATAGTTTCCACTTGTGAAGTAGTCGCTCTGCCTGCTCCAGCTTTCACCCATGTTGTTTGAACGGTAAAAGCCCCCGTGTTCCTCATCAAAACCTTCAACCATGGCATAGACTACATCCGGATTCGCAGGAGAGACGGCCAGCGCAATTCTTCCTAAGTCCGTATTGGGCAGGCCACTCATGATTTTCCTCCAGTTTTTTCCTCCGTCAGTGGTTTTGTAAATGGCGGATTCTGGTCCACCACTCAGGTATGTCCATACATGACGTCTGCGTTGATGGGCTGAGGCGTACATGACATCAGAATTTCTTGGGTCCATCCATAAATCTGAAAAGCCAGTGTTGTCGCTCACATGCAGTATGCGCTCCCAATTTTCACCTCCATCGTTCGATTGATAAATTCCTCGTTCTCCACCTTCGCTCCAAAGTGGACCATATGCGGCAACGTAAACTACATTCGAATTTCCTGGCTTGACAAGAATCTTGGCAATGTGCTCAGAGTTTTTTAAGCCCATGTTTTTCCAAGTCTTGCCATCATCCAATGATTTATACACACCGTCACCGTAAGCCACACTGCGCTGGTTATTGTTTTCCCCAGTTCCAACCCATAAGGTATGTTCATTGTTGGGGTCGTATGCTACACATCCAATAGAATAAGATCCCTGACCGTCAAACACAGGCGTGAATGTGTTTCCGTGATTGACGGTTTTCCAAACACCACCAGAGGCAGCAGCCACAAAGAATTCATCGTGGTTGTTCGGGTTGACGGCTAAGTCAATTACGCGTCCAGACACCAATGCAGGTCCAATTTCTCTGAAGGCGATGCCACTTAAAGTGGCTTGTTTGGGGGTCTCTTTTTCATTTTTCTTTTGCGCGGATGCAGCAAATGTCGAAGTGACGATTATAATGCTGAGAACAATGTTTTTCATCTTCGGATTAGTTAAGGAAAGCAAATATAAAAGTACGCAGATGCCAGCCATGATTTTGTGGGATATATAGAGCGGTTTGTGGCAGTCGTTTTAAAAGTTGGGTAAGAAGTAGAAAAACAAATCGTTTTTTATTCTTCTCGAAAACATGGAGATTTGGCATCGGATTTTGAACAACATAAAAGCTGACGTGTTCATTCCTAATATCAATAACCATAATAACAGCGCTTGGCTACTATTACATTTAAAGGTTCTCCGATCAAAACCGTGGGAGATTTACCAAAAGTTGGAGAAAAAGCTCCAGATTTCACCTTAACCAACGACAGTTTACAGGACGTTTCTTTAAAAGACTTTTCAGGTAAAAGGTTGGTGTTAAACATCTTTCCTAGCATCGATACTGGTATTTGTGCCATGAGTGCACGCCATTTCAACAGTGAGGCGTCAAAACTTACCAATACAGTTGTGATGAATGTTTCAAAAGATCTTCCTTTTGCTCAAAAGAGATTTTGTGGAGCAGAGGGTTTGGAAAATGTTCAGAATGCATCTGAGTTTAAGAATAACGGATTTTCATCGAATTACAGTGTGATTATGGAGGAAGGTCCATTGGCAGGTCTGTTCAGCAGAGCGGTTGTAGTCATCGATGAATCAGGTAAAGTCATTTACACAGAACAAGTTCCTGAAATTGTTCAAGAACCTGATTACAACAGCGCCTTAGCTTCGTTGAAATAAACATCGTTTTCCATAGAGGATTTTGACCGATTATCAGTTCGTCTGCTAATCGGTCATTTTTTTTGAGATAAAGTCACCACCGTATTTCATTTTTGATGTTCAAAATCTTTTGCAGATGAATACACACGAACTAGATTATCGCATCATTGGTGAAGAAATGCAATGCGTAGAAATTGAATTGGATCCACAGGAAACTGTAATCGCTGAAGCAGGCAGTCTGATGATGATGGACGGAAGCATTCAGATGCAGACTGTTTTTGGTGATGGATCTAAAGGCGATCAAAGTTTTCTAGGCAAAATGTTCTCTGCCGGAAAACGGGTACTTACAGGAGAAAGCCTTTTTATGACCGCCTACACGAACAGCGGGACGTCAAAGGATCACGTAACATTTGCAGCACCATATCCAGGAAAAGTAATTGCGCTGGATGTAGCCCAATTGGGTGGTAAGGTTATTTGCCAAAAGGATGCATTTTTATGTGCAGCTCAAGGCACTTCTATTGGAATAGAATTTCAGAAAAGAATAGGTGTTGGATTATTCGGAGGTGAGGGCTTTATTATGCAAAAAATAGAAGGCGATGGTCTGGCGTTTGTGCACGCTGGTGGGACGATCATCGAGCGTGAATTGAAGGCGGGTGAGCTTCTCAAGGTGGATACCGGTTGCATTGTAGCATTTACGAAGGATATCCATTATGACATAGAGTTCGTTGGTGGCATCAAGAATACCCTCTTTGGTGGTGAAGGCTTGTTTTTTGGTGCATTAAGAGGTCCAGGAAAAGTATGGATTCAATCGTTGCCATTTTCAAGACTCGCAGATCGGATAATTAGTTCAGCTCCTAAAATGGGAGGAAAAAGAAAAGGAGAAGGCAGCATTTTAGGTGGCTTGGGCGATCTCTTGGATGGAGATAATTAACGATCGAGGCGCTCTCCAGATGCAATGAGGTCACCGTTGGGCCCGAATTGTTTAAAGGCAGTGGCAATGCCGTTGTGGTAATATACCCTGTAAGTGTTTTGGCTCCACTGGTCGTAGTGGTTCCAAGAGCCGATTTTTATGTTATTGTGGTAGTAGGCCGTGGCGATGATGGTGCCATTTTCATTGTAGCGAATCCATTTTCCTTGAAACATGCCATTTTTCGAGTACCCTTGTTCTTTCAGTTGACCTGAAATGTAATATTCGTTGATTTGAACGATACCTTTCTTTAGTTTGATCAACTCTATTTTAATTTGGCCATTGGCAAAATAATCAACATGTATGACCTTTGCATTCAAAGTGATTGCAATTGTCATGAGCAAAACCGTTAAACCTATTTGTAAGTATCGAAACATAGAGCTAATATAGGTAATATTAAATAAACATATTGTTAACATTAAATTAATATTGAGAAATTTTGAGAATCTTAACAAACCTGATAGTTATTGCTGCTTCTCTGTCCTTTGTGCATCAAGGGAAAGCGCAGGGAGAATTGGAAGCTTATAAAATTTACTCTCAAAACGGAAAAGAGGCATCGTTTGAAGCATTGGCAACAACTTTGGCGAAGAATGACGTGATTCTGTTTGGAGAGATGCACAACAATCCTATTGATCATTGGCTTCAGCTAGAACTTATAAAACGACTCAACAAAACTGAAAGCTTGACCTTGGGAGCAGAAATGTTTGAAAGAGACGATCAGTTGGTGATGGTGGAGTATCTATCCGGGAAAATCAAGTTGGAACACTTTAAAAAAGAGGCGAAACTATGGCCCAATTACGATACGGATTATGCGCCATTGGTTGAATTTGCCAAAGAGAATAAGTTGGATTTCATTGCTACAAACGTGCCGCGAAGGTATGCCTCACTCGCTGCTCGCGAAGGTCTTGGAGCGTTGGACTCATTAATGCCAGATGCCAACAACTACTTGCCTAAATTGCCGTTTGATATTGATAGTAATGATCAGGGTTACAAGGATATGCGGGATATGATGGGTGACCATGGACATGGGATGAACGTTGAGAATTTGATCGCTGCTCAGGCACTGAAAGACTATACAATGGCCAGCGCCATCGTTCGTCATTTAGAAGATGAAGGTTTATTCGTTCATTTCAACGGTTCTTTTCACTCTCAGAAATTTGCTGGAATCAATACATATTTGAGAAAATCGAAACCAAAAATTTCAGTGGGTGTTATTGCATCGACAGAAAGTGATGATCTCCTATTTCGCGATGAATGGAAGGAGCTGGGAGACTTCATCATTGTTACAAACTCATCAATGACAAAAACACACTAGTATGCAGTTGATATCTCAACGATTGTGCATGGAAAAGGACCTTGGAATACACGGAAATCTTTTCGGAGGCATTATGCTCTCGTGGCTCGATGAGGCCGCTGCAACCATGGCCTATGAAGTATGCCATTCACCCAACATGGTGACCCTTAAAATTGACGAAGTGATTTTTACCAAACCGGTAAAAATTGGCTTTCACCTGAAGATATATGGTGAAGTTATGCGATTGGGAAAATCCTCAATAACACTGTTGGTTGAAGCACGAAAGCACAACGTATACAGTGGGGAAGAAACCCTGGTGTGCAGTACCAATTTTACTTTTGTTCGGATTGACGATCATGGAGGCGCCATTCCAATTTCAGATCGCGTTAGAGAAAGGTATGCGCACCTTGATGGCTCACAATCTTAATGTGGCTTGATTAACGAGCATCACATAGAAGTAACAAAAACGGCCCGTTATTTCACTGCAAAACCCAAAGGTGAAGCGCATCGCGTATTGTTCGTGATCCATGGTTACCGTCAGCTGGCGAAATATTTTATTCGTCAATTTCAACCATTGACCGAGCAGGGAATAATGGTCGTTGCTCCTGAAGGATTGCATCGGTTCTACATTGAAGGATACGATGGAAGGGTTGGGGCGTCCTGGATGACAAAAGAGGATCGCGAAGTGGATATTAAGGATTATGTGAATTATCTCAATGCATTACACTCCTCATTGAACTTATCTTCTACCATGCCTATTGATATTCTTGGGTTTAGCCAAGGTGGTCCCACTGCATGCCGTTGGCTAGCGAGTGCATCATTTCAAGCGGAAAAGTTGATATTGCATTCAACCGTTTTTCCGAATGATTTTGATTTCAAAGGGAACATGTCAAAACTGAATAAAGCGGTGGTGAGCACCATTTTTGGAGATCAAGATCAGTTCTCTAATGAGCGCGTTATTTCTGAAAAAATGGATTGGATGAAGCAGCAAGGAGTAGAATCAGAGTTAATTCGCTTCGAAGGAGGTCATGCAATTGATATTGAGTCTCTTATAACCATTTATAAGTCCGAGCTAGCTTAAAAATTACTGGCTGAAAAAACGCGCATAGAAGCTGAAAAAGCAAAGGCATAAGAATTGGCTTCGAGTCCAATTGAAACATAAAAAACAACGGTTGATCAAAAGGAGGATAAGATGGTCTTTAGAAACATTTTGTTTGATTTTGACAAAAGTGACCTCCGTATGTTAAGTCAGCAAGAATTGGATAAAGTATACACCTACCTAAAAGCGCATCCTGAGTATGTTTTGCAACTTGATGGGCATGCCGATTGGATCGGAACTGTAGATTATAATTTGGCTCTATCGGAGCGCAGGGCTAAGCAAGCTTATGAATACCTCAAGTCGAAAGGAATATCTGATGAAAGAATCGTTTATCAGTTTTATGGTGAAGCATTGCCAATAGCTCCAAATGCCAATCCCGATGGTTCAGATAACCCTGAAGGAAGACAACTCAACAGACGTTGCGAATTTGATCTAAAGCAAGAAGGAACGGCTGAGATAATTCTAAAATTCTAGATTCTTACTTGATGTTGAGTTTGAGAAGTCTCTCTTCTCCGATAAACGCTTCCAGCTGATCGTTGATGGCCACTGGTCCAACGCCAGCGGGAGTACCTGCGAAAATTAAATCTCCTATTTTAAGCGTGATGTATTTCGATACATAACTTATGATTTGATCCACAGTGAAGATCATTTCTTTAGTGTTGACATGCTGAATAATTTCACCATTCTTTTTTAAGGTGATCTCTAAGTCTTGAATGTTTTGGTTTCTTTTCAAAGGAATGAATTCACCTACTGGTGCACTGCCATCAAATGCCTTGGCTTTTTCCCACGGCAAGCCTTTCTTCTTGCAATCGGCCTGGACGTCTCGAGCTGTGAAATCAATCCCGACACTAACCTCGCTATAGTATCTATGTGCAAATGCCTCTTCAATGCTTTTACCAACGCGATTTATTCGAACTACAAGTTCTAACTCGTGGTGAACATCATTGGAAAAGGATGGAATAAAAAAAGGATTGCGTTTTGGTAAAAGAGCTGTATCAGGTTTGAGGAAAAATACTGGTTCCGTTGGAACTTCGCTTTTCATTTCCTTGGCATGATCCGCGTAATTTCGTCCTATGCAAATGATTTTCATGCCTTCCGTCTTATTTGGTTGCCTTTACACGATCCATGATGTCTTTGAAGACCTTTTTTGTGGATAAGGGAAAATCACCATTCATTAACCAACCATAGTAGCCAGGTTCTTTTCTGAATACATCTTCTACAGGTGTCCCTTTGAATTTTCCAAAATTGATGCATTCCCTTTTTTGATCATCAAACACGATACGACCCATTATATCGGCTGTTTTATTGTATTGGGAGAACTCTTCTAAAAAGTTGATATCTGCTTTTAAAACGTCTCCATATCGCTCCAATTGGGCTTCTAGTATTTCGTGCGTAGCCTCAATGTCGGCCAAGGCGCTGTGAGCATTTGTTAAGTCTTTATTCAGATAGAATTTGTAGGCCGCAACTAGCGTGCGCTGCTCTATTTTGTGAAATATATTCTGAACGTCAACCAGTTTACGTTCTTGAAAATCAAATTCTATCCCTGCACGGTAAAATTCTTCAACGAGCATTGGGATGTCAAACTTATTGCTGTTGTAGCCTGCTAAATCACAATCGAAAAGAAACTTAAACAAACCAGGAGCGAGGTCGGTAAAAGTGGGCTCATCAGCAACATCGGCATTGCTAATGCCATGAATACTGGTCGATTCTGCGCTTATTTCCATCTCAGGGTTTACCCGATGCGTCCTACTGGTTTTACTTCCGTCAGGATTGAGTTTTATAATAGCAATTTCTACAATCCTATCTGACCCCACTGAAACTCCCGTGGTTTCCAGATCAATAAATGCTAAAGGTCGTTCTAATTTTAACCGCGTCATGCGGTCAAAGGTACAGTGGATGAGTGATAATTAGAATTTCAACACGACATTCTGGGCAGTGCCTGCATTGTCGATTTTAAATTCACATCTTCTGTTCAGCTGTCTGCCCTCTGGATTGTCACTTCCATCCTCGTTTGCGTTGGGTGCAATCGGAATAGCTTCTCCAAAAAATTGATAGGAAAGGCGACTATTGGATACCCCCTTGTCTATCAAGAAATCGTACGCAGTTTTTGCTCTTCTTTCAGAAAGTTTGAGGTTGTATTCTGTGGTCCCAATCCAATCGGCATGTCCATCGATGCGCAATTCTGTATTGCCTCTGCTGGCCATGTATTTGTTTATTTTATTCAGCTCTGAAATACTTTCTTGTCGAAGAAATGACTTGTCAAAGTCAAGGAGTATATTACGAAACACGATGGTTTCTGCTTCCTCAGTTGGTTGAGTCTTTTCTGCAGTGGCCACTTTATATAGTCAGGATTGTTCGGGGCTAGCTGCAAAAGATCGTGGTATAGGTATTCGGCATCTGCAAGTTTTCCGGTATTCAACGCCTTAATGGCTCTGATATGTAATTTTCTTTCCTCTCGGCTTTGACCGAAGGCTGTAATGGCCATAAGCAAAAAGAAAAATACAATGAGGAAAAATACCTTCCCTGGAGCTGATGAATGTGTGATTCTTTCTGAATACCGCATAGAATAAGGATTAGGATGACCTTTTCACAAATCTACCCCCTTTCAATGCGGACAATGTTTGCTCTCCCCGTTCTTATAAACAGAAAAATGTTAATTCGGAAAACGCATAATGGGCTGATAAATAATTATTTACCACTTTATACTTCGAGTTGAATCAACGAAAAGTTGTGAATTCTACCTCAGCCAGTCTTCAATTGTTGAAATCTTGTTAGTATTTCCAACACTTCATAACCTACTGAAGATCAACATGATCCAACCGTCAATATTCAACCATGCTCACCACGATTGTGACTATAAATAGCGTAACGAAAAAACTAAGCCTCCCGGTTCACATCCCAGTTTTCAAGGTAGTCAGCCACACGTCTCACGAACATTCCACCCAATGCACCATCTACTACACGGTGATCATAGGAATGAGATAAGTACATGAAATGTCTGATGCCAATGGTATCGCCTGAAGGTGTTTCAATTACAGCTGGCTTCTTCTTAATTGCACCAACGGCCATTATCGCCACTTGTGGTTGATTGATGATTGGAGTACCGAAAACATTTCCAAACGTGCCCACATTCGAAACGGTGTAGGTTCCTCCCTGTATTTCATCAGGAAGAAGTTTGTTTTCTCTGGCTCTCTTCGCCAAATCATTCACAGATTTGGTTAAGCCCAAAAGGTTCAATCGGTCGGCATTCTTGATCACTGGAACGATTAAATTTCCACTAGGTAAGGCAGCAGCCATTCCTATGTTGATGTTTTTCTTGCGAATAATTTTATCTCCATCGATAGAGATGTTGATCATCGGGAAGTCTTTAATTGCCTTAACAATGGCCTCGATAAAGATGGGGGTGAAGGTGAGTTTTTCTCCATCGTTTTGCTCAAAGTGTTTCTTAACTTTGTTTCTCCAGTTCACAATATTGGTCACATCTGCCTCAACAAAACTTGTCACGTGAGCAGAAGTTTGTTTTGACTTCACCATGTGATCTGCAATGAGTTTTCTCATTCGATCCATTTCGATCACTTCCACATCTCCAGAAAGTGAAGTGCTTGGCGCGGATTGTACAACTGGCGCTGGCTTCGATGGTGCGGGAGCCGGAGCGACTTGAGGTTGGGCTGTACTTCCGTTTTTGCGATTTTCTACAAATTCTAGGATATCTTTTTTGGTAACCCTTCCATCATTTCCAGACCCGGCAAGTTGGTCAAGTTCGTCCAAAGAAATACCCTCTTCTTTGGCGATGCTCTTCACCAATGGACTGTAAAAACGATCAGATCCAGAAAAGTCTATTTTGGCTGCTGGAACGGTGGATTGTGTTACTTGTTGTACATGGCTTTCCAATTCAGCAACAACTTCAGGCTTAACCTCTGGAGCTGCAGAAGATGCCGCTGGAGAGGCACTTGGCGCCACATCACCTTCCGATCCTATGATCGCAATGGGTTGTCCCACTTTGGCTACTTCACCTTCTTGAACAAGAATCTTTAAAATCTTTCCTTCTGCAGGTGATGGTACTTCGCTGTCTACTTTATCGGTGGCAATTTCTACAATAGCCTCTTCTGATTCTACTGTGTCTCCTTCACTTTTCAACCAGGTTGTTATTGTTGCTTCAGCAACACTTTCTCCCATTTTTGGGAGTATAACTTCAATCTGCGCCATGCGAATTTAGTTTTGTTTTAAGGGGTGCAAACTTACGCTAAACTAGGTAAGGCAAAAAATGCTTTTCGATGAACAATCATGGAATCTTTGTGTTGATATTCGTCATTATGAAAAAACTATCCACCACTCTTATTTTTTTTCTGTCAAGCACCCTTGCTATCTTTTCTCAAAATGCCATCATCAAGGGTAAAGTGTTCAATCCTATAAATAATGAACCGGTTCCGTTTGCCAATGTCATAATTCAAGGAACGACTACTGGAACCAGCACTGATTTAGACGGAAATTATAAGATTTCAGGACTAGAGCCAAAATTGTACAATTTGGAAGCGACTTCGCTCGGCTTTAGAAAGGCAGTGGTTTATGAAATTCAGACGTTCAACAACAGGCCAGTGAAAATAGACATTGAGCTGACGGAGGATGCCCAACTCCTTGAAGGGGTAGATATTACAGCATCTCCATTCAGCAAGAAGGAAGAAGCTCCGGTGTCTATGCGCACAATTGGTGTGTCTGAAATAGAAAGGAACCCGGGTGGAAACCGCGATATCAGTAGGGTTATTCAGTCTTTGCCAGGTGTTGCATCTTCACCGTCATTTCGCAACGACATTATAATAAGAGGAGGAGGTCCAAATGAGAATAGATTTTATTTGGATGGGGTTGAAGTACCAAATATCAATCATTTCGCAACACAGGGCGCTTCTGGTGGGCCTGTGGGATTGATCAATGTCAACTTTATCAAGGAGGTTGAGTTTTACTCAGCAGCATTTCCAAGCAACCGAGGCAATGCGCTCAGTTCAGTGTTTGACTTCACCCAAAAAGACGGAAATCCAGATGGAATAAAAGCAAACGTTACGGTTGGGAGTAGTGATTACGGTTTGACATTAGATGGACCAATTGGAAAGAATACCTCTTATATATTTTCAGTGCGCAGATCCTATTTACAGTTCTTGTTTACAGCATTGAAGCTCCCTTTCTTACCAATCTATAATGACTCTCAGTTCAAGGTAAAAACAAAATTGAATGCTAAGAATGAGATTACACTGATTGGATTGGGAGCATTAGATCAATTTGAATTGAATGAAGCGGCAAATGATGGCGTAACAGATGAAGAAACGCTTGAACGCAACAGATATATCCTAGGAAATATAGCTTCGAATGATCAATGGAACTACACAGTAGGAGCCAGCTACAAGCATTTTGCAGATAAAAGTTTCCAGCGAGTAGTGGTGAGTAGGAATCATCTAAATAACAAAGCAGTTAAATACCAAGACAATGACGATAGCAATGAGGCCAATAAAATATTGGATTATGTAAGTCAAGAAATTGAGAATAAGCTCAGGTTAGAGCACACTTGGCGCGAGAATGGGTGGAAATGGAATGTAGGTGTGGGCTATGAAAATGCCCTTTATACGAACAGCACCTTTAATAGGATAGTCACTACTAGCGGTCAAGAACTTCTCATTGACTTTGATTCTGAATTGTTCTTGAATAAATATTCTGTTTTCTCACAGCTCTCGAAGTCTTTTGTAAAAGATCGATTGAAACTTTCTGCGGGAATTCGAACCGACTTCAGTGATTACAATTCAGAAATGTCTAATCCTTTAGATCAGTTGTCACCACGTTTTGCTGCTTCATTTGTATTTGCTCCAAAGTGGAGTGTTAACGCAAGTATTGGTCGGTTTTATCAGCTTCCACCTTATACGGTGCTTGGATATAGAGATGCAGGGAATAATCTCGTCAATAAGCAAACGGGTGTTTCATACATTAGTGCCGACCATGCTGTTTTGGGAGTTGAGTTTTTGCCGGCTACCAATACCAAGATCACGGTGGAAGGATTTTATAAGCGCTATTTGAATTATCCATTTTTACTACGAGATAGTGTTTCTCTGGCCAACCTCGGAAGTGATTTTGGGGTGATCGGCAACGAGCCTGTTACCTCATCCTCAGAAGGAAGATCTTATGGAGTTGAGTTTTTGGCGCAGCAGAAGCTCTTCAAAGGTTTCTACGGTATTGTAGCCTACACTTGGGTTGTGAGTGAGTTTGAAGATAAGAATGGCGACTTTAAGCCTTCGGCATGGGATAATGGAAATATTATTACGCTCACAGGAGGTAAGAAATTCAAAGGAAATTGGGAGTTGGGTGTGCGATTCAGGTATCTGGGTGGAGCGCCTTACACGCCATTTGATCAGGATTTATCATCTGTCAGAACCAATTGGGATTTACGTGGGGTTGGTATTCTAGATTACGACAGGCTTAATACAGAGAGAAACGGGGCAGTACACCAGCTTGATTTGAGAATCGATAAGCGTTTCTTTTTCAATAAATGGTCGTTGAATGTCTACTTTGATATTCAAAACGCTTACAATTACCAAGCACCATTGTCTCCGTTTATAACGGTTCAGCGTGATGAAAACGGCTTGCCGCTAGAAGATCCGAATGATCCGAGCAGATATTCGACTAAGATTGTGGAGAATTTCTCGGGCAATGTACTTCCATCCATTGGGTTGATTATTGAGTTGTAGTCCCTTTTTGAAATCGTTAAATATCATAGCGTAGACCTGATTTAAGTCTTAGAACAGTTCTAAAGGAGAAGAGGAAGAGTTTTAAAACTAAGGAGCTTAAGTGAATTTATCTTGCCTTGAATTCAGTGCACCTGCTGTTTATTACTGAATACTAGTGATCAAATGAGGGGAAGGATTGAGAGAATTGCTTAGGTTCTTATCGAACTGCAACTTAGAAACGAATTCCTACAACCAGAATGTCGTCAATTTGCTCCTCTTCGTCACCCATCCATTCTTCGATGCGTGTGTTGAGGATTTCTTTTTGCTTGGCCATTGATTCTTCTTGAACTTGGACCAATAGACTTTTGAACTGACTGTACTTAAATTTCTTACCTGAAGGTCCTCCGAATTGATCTGCGTAACCATCAGAGAAGATATACACAGAATCACCACTCTTTATTTCGATTTCATGGTTGGTATATGGCGTCTCCAAATTATCGCCATAGATACCCACAGGCTGACGATCACCCCTTGTTTCAATGATCTCTCCATCGCGAATCAGCCAGAAAGGATTGTTTGCTCCAGCGTACTCTATCTTTTTCCCCTTCTTAGGAATTGTGCAGATGGCGATATCCATTCCATCTTTTGTTTGATCGGATGATGGGTGCTTGTTCAGGGCTTTGATAACCCCATGCTTCAGCGCAAGCAATATTTCACTTGGTTTAGTGATGCCCTTTTCATTAACAATCTCATTCAGGAGTGAAGATCCAATCATGGACATGAGCGCCCCTGGAACACCGTGGCCAGTGCAATCTGCTGCAGCAATGATGGCTTTGTCATTCTTTTCAGAAAACCAATAGAAGTCACCACTTACGATATCTTTTGGTCTGAACAATACCATGCTTTGCTTCAAAGACTGGTCAATTTCCTCTTTTGAAGGCAAGATGGCCTCCTGGATGCGCTTAGCATAGAGTATACTATCTTTTACTTGCTCATAAAGCTCAGCAATCTGCTCGCTTTGTTTCTCGATTTCTTCTTTTTGACGTACAACCTCGGCCGTTCTCTCGCGAACTTTTTCTTCCATGTCCTCGCTATACTCCTTCAAGTTTTTGCGCATGACAAGAAGCGATTGCCCCAATTCGTCTTGATCACTCAAGGGTGTATATTCGGTGTTGTATCCACCAGAACCAACAGCTATTGCAAAGTCTTTGGTGCTTCTCAATCCTGCCACTACGGTTTCGAGGGCATTGGCCATTTCACCAATTTCATCTCCACGAGAATTGATCCAACTCTTCGGGAAAATACCTTTAGATAGATCCAAGAGAATCAACCTAAGTTTCCGCACAGGAGAAACGATGGTTCGGGTGGTTAAAAAGGCAATGATAATGCCCGCTATTGTAAGCGCAATTCCCAAGTTTTTGATCAGCAGTCTAACCTTTTGAAAGGATTCGATCATCGTAGCGGTGATGATCTTGGTAGCTGTTTTTTTATTGTCAATAAGCACTTGAAGCATATCAAGCGTCTGATCTGTGTAGTTGTCAATATCACCTCCTTCTTCAACCATCGAGTTGGCCATGAACAAGTTCATAGGCTCGTTGTACGCATCAAGACTTCCCAGTGCTTGCTTTACAAATTCGTGGTTTGACCATAATAACTCAATGTTATCAAAAACGGGTTCAAGCGCAGCGCGGGTATTATTATCCCATCTTTGGGACAATACCTCTAATTCTCGTTTGAGGTTAGGGTAATCGGCTACTGTAAGTCGGTTGAGCAAAACCTTATCCTCGTTTTCCGATGGGCTAGGTAAGTAGACCCAGTTGCTGATGAGCATCTTTGACCTAACGATCATCAATTTGAGCTCTTCTAACTTTGCAATGGAAGGGGTATGGTTGTTGGTAATCTCTTCGTTGATCTCCTGACTTTCTACGAAAGTTTTATTGGTAATGTAAAAAGCGATTATGGTAGATAAGATAACTACCGCAAAACCCAAGCTTATTTTCCTACCGATACTGAAATGTGAAAACATATTCGTTCTAGGGATCTTATTCTTGGTTCTCTAATTTTTTCAATTCAGCTTGATACTTCTCTGATTCTTCAATATTGTTTAAACCGAAGTATATACCAGAAAGGCCTTCAAGCGTTTCCTTTCGTAATGGATTCAGTTCATAAGCCTTCAACATGTAAGGCAGTGCAGCGCTGAAAAGATCCATTACCTGCGCTTGAATGGCAAATAGGGTTTCAAAGTCCTGCTCGATATCCATGTTCTCGATGATATTAACACCTTGATTATAATAATGGATTGCCAGATTTTTGTTTGCGCTGATATTTTCTTGATCAAGCTGCAACACTTCTTCATACAGCTTAACTACATTGTTTCCAATCTCCTCTCGATTATCTTCTGGACGCGGATTGTCGAACAAATATGAATACTTAGAGGCTTTGTAAAGTTTGAATTCGATGGTTCTTTGATTCAAATCCATATTCGGATTGATCACCTTAATTACTTTGCTGTAATTGTCGAATAGTGTTTGTGCTGTATTGAAATTATTAGAATCTAATGCAAACGCTGCATCATTGTATAGAGTAGATGAAAGGTATTTTAATGAATTAAGGCAATTTTCTACCAACTCACCTTTGGGCTCAAGTTCGATGGCTTTGCTGTAAGACTCAATTGCGGTTGAACGCAATTCCCAGGCTTCATTCTGAGTCTGAGAATCTTTTGCTTCTTTGAAAAGATCTTTATAGATGTAACCTCGGAAATACCAAGTTTTAGTAATTCCATTAAAATTGTCATCGCCTACGGCAATTTCAATGAGCTCCTTGGCCTTGGGCAGATCCTTGTTCTGATAAGCACGAAGTGCTAGCGACACCGGATCGAGCTGAGCCCTAAGCCCAATCGGTATCATCGAGAACAAGACCACCGCTATTATTACGAGTCTTTTCATTTGTTTAATTAATCACTTTAGTAGCTAAATTTTCTAAGGTGTTACTCACGATTAGATCCTGCTGTTTAAACAGGGATTTATTCATTTCATATTTCATGGCTGCACCAACAACAACGAAGTTTATGGCAGAGGTTCTCTCAATGAAACCTTTGCCCTCGGTTACGGTGAGGCAGTTATATTCTTTTGCTTTGTTTATGTAAGGTTCTACTTCTCCTGCGGTAGAGCCTGCAACGTAGAGTAAGTGACACTTGGTGACTTCACTTACCGACTTGAACCTTTTTACAATCAGCGTTTGGCTGTTGACTTTCTTCGTTTTTGCTGCAGTTTCTAAGTTCAGTGCTAAGTCATCATCTCCAACAACGCCAATAACAAAATCGCCCTGCTTATATGCGGCAGGCCATTCGGTGTATTTCGCAAAATTGAGGATGTATGTTGCCTTGAATTTGGCCCGTGTGTTCATTGTGTTCATAGACGTTTGCCCGATGGAGCTAAGCGCTATTCCCAATATTAATGATATGGCTAATAGAAATTTCTTCACTGAAATCCGTGCAAATGTAGCCTATACTTTAATAAAGTCCACACAACTAAAGGCAGCCAAATTATGAATATTTTGAAATGGGCGACAAAAATCTTCGCTAGGTTAGTTTATCCCTCAAAAATTTACTTTCAAGCTAAACTATGTTCGATTAAATTAGATGTAAGCACAAGCAAATTCCTAAAAAAAAGCGAGACACTAGCCTCGCTGTTTTTTAAGTCTTGGATTGAATAGATCAATTAGGTGTTTGAGCGCCACCTACTAAGCTCTGGTAATAGGTTTCAGCTTCTTGTAAAACCGGATCGATGTATTCGTTCATTTCTTCCACCTTATACTTTCTACCAATGTTTTTCAACTGCTGAATTACCGCATATGCTTGGTTAATATCTCTGTTAACGGAAGAGCTATACTTTCGATCAAGAGAATTGAAGTACCTTAAGTATTCCAAGTAATTATCACCCAAGAGTTTTACCATTTCCATTCCTCGATCATTTCTACCAACTTCAAAGAATGATTCGGTAACTTGAATAAGCGTTACATCATTTGGGGTATTGCTATTTACAGTTATCTCCACGCACTTTTCAAGGACAGCCTCGGCCCTTTCTTTTTCGCCTTTTTTGATCAACGCATCAGCTAATCTTGAGAAATTCAAACGCAAATTTGTTACAAAACGCAAGTTATTTTCATCTAGGAACAAACTTGGATCTTGCATATTTCCGAATGAAAACTCTTCCATCATATTGGTGTACATGATGTCAGTTTCAACCTCTCCGAAGTATCCGAACTGGTTTCTGTCAGAAATAACCTTGTAAGGCACTAAGCGGTATGTAAACCCTTCATGTTGCATGTAATCTTCAAGCCCAAAATAGCTGTCTCTAGGCATTGTATTGGCGAAATAAAGAGGGCGTTCCCAATTGTTATTTGCCAAAATATCAAGAATAACCAATTCACTTTTTAGCACATATTGTCCGTTGACTTTCCATTCGATGGCCTCCAATATGCGGTCTTCGTATCCTTTGGAAACTGTTCCATTTGAGACAACTGTAGCAGAATCAACGGGAACCCTAAAATTGCGTGTAGGGAAATAATTCATGCGCTGGCCAGCTCCGAACATTTCTTGTTTGCTTTCATCTAACACAAAAGCTACCAATTCATCTACATTGATGTGGGCGTCTGATTTTTTACGCTCTACAATAGGTAAGTAATCTCGTGTTCCTTGTCTGTAGTCGTCTTTTTCCATGCTCAGCTTAATTGGTTTGCCATCATAAGCCTGACGCTTAATCATGTCAATAAACCAATCGGTACTCGCCAATGTCAAGTTTACTATTCGAACATCCGTTCTGTAACCCTCAACCTCTTGCAGATACCATAACGGGAAAGTGTCGTTATCTCCATTTGTAAACAAAATGGCATCTTCTGCGCAAGAATCTAAATAGTTTTTTGCTATGTCTCGGGCGGTAAATCTGCCGGATCTGTCGTGGTCATTCCATCCATCTTTTGCCATCAATATCGGAGCGACCAAACACAATGCTGCGGCAAGTCCGGCCTGCAGTTTTTGGTCTTTGATTACTTGGCCAATTACGTACATCAATGCAAGAAGTCCAGCAGAAACGAGGGCAATGTAAACCATCAACATCGCAAATGATTCATTGCCTCCAAATAATGAACCTACTAGCGTTAACCCTATGGCTCCACCAACTGTGATTCCAATTGTTTGGCCAAGATCTTTCACTGTAAGATTTCTCGCTGCATCATACAATGCTAGCACACCAAATCCTATCCAAATGGCAAACGCATAGAACGATCCTGCATATGCATAATCACGTTCTCTTGGCTGAAAAGGGTATTGGTTAAGGTAAACTACAATAGCTAAACCTGTGAAAAAGAATAGGAGAAGAACCACCCAAGCATTCCGCATATCTGCTTTGAAATGGAATATCATTCCGAGAAGTCCTAAAATTAGAGGCAATGCAAAAAAGAAGTTTCTTGCTTTTTGGTTTTCCAAATAGGAGGGAAGCTCATCTTGGTTTCCCACGTGAGCCTCATCAATGAATGGCACGCCAGTCATCCAGTTTCCATCCTGAAAACTACCATGACCTTGTGTGTCATTTTGTCTTCCAGAGAAGTTCCACATGAAATAACGGAAATACATCCAACCCACTTGATACTTGAAAAAGAAGCTAATGTTTTCTGAAAATTTTGGTTTTCGAATGGTGGTCACTTGACCACGGCTATCCCTATATTTTATGGGTTTTCCTTCAAAATTACTCCACTCTTTATAAGCTTTTATATGGTTCTTTTTGGGGCTCCACATACGAGGGAAAAACGCCTTAAACTCATCTTCATAATTGGGCTTCGAGTTTTTGCGGTCATCAGCTAATTCATATTTACCCGTTCTTGCATCTGGATAATAAACCGGGTCGCCATCTAGATATGGTACCTCTTTATCCAAAGGCGAATTGAAATACTGGCCATAGAACAGCGGGAAATCACCGTATTGTTCACGATTTAAATAGGATAATAGGTTTACCAAGTTTTCCGGATTGTTCTCATCAATTGGCGTGTTGGCATTCGATCGAATCATAATCAGCACAAAAGATGAGTAGCCAATAATCAAAACCAAAAATGAAAGCAAAGCGGTGTGCCAAATTGGTTTATTCTTTTTGAAGGTGTATTGAATTCCGAAAACTACAGCACCCATCATAAGTAGGATGAAAATAACCGATCCCATGTGGAAAGGCAATCCGAATGAATTCACCATTACAAATTCAAAACTTGCTGCCCAACTCACCACTTTAGGTATGATGAAACTCTGAATTCCTCCAAGAGTAACTACACCCGCAACTCCAGCGATGATAAGGCCTTTCAGGTCTGGCTTGAATTTTTTGAAGTAGATTACATATGCCACGGCAGGTATAGCCAATAAATTCAAGAGGTGAATACCTATGGAAAGACCCACCAAGTAAGCGATAAAAATGATCCATCGATCGGCTTTAAGTTCGTGGGCGATCGATTCCCATTTCAGGATTGCCCAAAAGGTTATGGCTGTAATCATTGACGATAAAGCATAAACCTCACCCTCTGTGGCCGAGAACCAAAATGTGTCTGACCAAGTGTAGGCTAAAGCACCTATTACACCGCTTCCGAAAACTGCGATGGTATCTCCTTGAGAAAGTTCCTCAGTTGATCCAGTAGAGCCAAATAGCTTTTTTGCTAAAGCTGTTATGGTCCAAAACAAAAACAAGATCGTAAAGGCACTCGATAATGCAGAAACGAGGTTCACCATATAGGCAACATTCTCGGGTGAAGCAAACATCGAGAACAACCTACCTACCAGAAGAAAAGTAGGTGCCCCAGGTGGGTGACCAACTTCAAGTCTGTAAGAGGTTGCGATATATTCACCACAGTCCCAAAAACTGGCGGTTGGTTCAACGGTGCTTACATAAGTATAGGCAGCAATAGCAAAAACTAGCCAGCCTATTAAATTGTTCCACTTTTGGTAATTCATAATACGAACGTTCTTATTTATTTCGGTTGGAAAGGCGCGAATTTAGAATTCTGACTAATAGGGATAAGTGAAGAATGGTTACGAATTGCTATTATTTATTAAATGCCTAGGAAATCAGGAATAAAAAACACCCTCATTTCTCAGAAAAAATACTTTTGGCATAGGACTTGTTAATCACCGTCAAAATCAAATCAGAAAACAATGATCACTTCAATCAACACTAAAATTTTTGCCCTGGGCTTAGTATCCATTCTAGCTTTTGGATGTCAAAATAGAAAAGTTCAACGCGTGGATCCGAATGAAACTATTGATCTTAGCGGCAGGTGGAATGACACTGACTCAAAATTGACTGCTAATGCCATGATTGAGCAAATACTAACAGGGCCTTGGTTGGCTAACCATCTTCGCGATAATTCAAATGAGAAACCTGTCGTAATCGTAGGCTTAGTCAGAAATAAATCAACCGAACATATCACAACAGAAACATTCTGCAAGGACCTTGAGCGATCCTTTATTACTTCGCAAAAAGTGCGCTTGGTACAAGGAGGTGAAATGCGCGATGAAATCAGAACTGAAAGGGCAGATCAACAAGAATTCAGTAGCACAAGCACGATAAAAAAATGGGGATTAGAAGTTGGAGCCGATTATATGCTTCAAGGAGTATTAAATTCTACGGTTGATCAATATGGTAAAGAAAAAGTAGTAGAATACCAGATCGATCTTCAGTTAACCAATATGGAAACCAATGAAGTGGTTTGGATAGGTGATAAGAAAATTAAGAAGTACATCAAAGGCTAAACATTAGATCGATATAAAAGCCGCGTTGTTTCCCCTTACAGCGCGGCATTTTTTTACATGAATAAGTCGACCATCATACTATTCTTCGCTGTCCTGCTTTCAAGCTGTGCCAGTTACTATCAGCGAAACATTGAGTTTCAAACTCAATTCGCCAATGGTGAATTGGACAAAGCCGAAAAAACGCTAGAGGGGAGTAAGAAAATGAAAAAAGATAGGAATCGCTTTTTGTATTTGGTGAATATGGGAGTGGTAAACCATATGCAGCAAGAGTTTGAAATCAGCAATCAATTCCTGAATGAGGCCGACCTGCTGTTCGAAGATTACAAAAAGAATTACGCCAGCGAGGCATTGGCCTTAATTTCCAACCCAGAGGTAAAGCCATACAAAGCAGAGGATTTTGAGCCAGTTATGATTCATTATTATAAAGTATTGAATTATCTAAATCTTTTTAGATATGACGAAGCCATCGTGGAAGCAAAGCGGATGAATTTGATTTTGAATCAGCTTAATGACAAACACAAAGACAACAAGAATCGCTATCAAGCTGATGCTTTTGCACATATTATTACAGGACTTGCCTATGAAGCTTCAGGACAGTTGAATGATGCTTTCATTGCTTATAGAAACGCCTACAATGTTTATACTGGTGAGCACGGTTACTTTGACATTCAAGTTCCGAAGCAACTAAAAGAAGATTTGCTAAGAACATCTTACATACTTGGATTTATAAGCGAGTATGAATGGTATAAACGAGCGTTTGGTATAGATGAGTACATCCATAAGCCTCTTGAATATGGTGAGGCGGTCATCTTTTGGCAAAATGGATTGGGACCGATCAAAGACGAGTGGAGCATCAACTTTATTGCTGTTCCAGGTCAAGGAGGGTATATCAACTTTACAAATGAAGA
>Ga0255765_1002399_pt1 | contig 21285 bp, 20 predicted proteins | sample 041ome_8_FD_179965 | JGI IMG/M metagenome (GOLD analysis project Ga0255765, IMG submission 179965) | Coastal salt marsh microbial communities from the Groves Creek Marsh, Skidaway Island, Georgia - 041407BS metaG (version 2) | ecosystem: Environmental > Aquatic > Marine > Intertidal zone > Salt...
CTCTTGCGGGTCCCGTAATAAGCCTCATACCCACTCATTTGTGTTTGGACTTCTGCGATGAGCGTCATCAACTTATCGGTCTTGGCACATAAGAACGGGTTAAATGCTCGGGCTTTGTTCATTTATTTAATATCCAGAAAATATCCTTCACCACACCTTCTCCATATGCTCCCGCATGACCTCCAGCGCATAGCCTGAGCCATAGTTGGCAGCCACTGTGTTGGTGCTGTGCCCGAGGATCGCCAGGGAGATGGCCTCAGGACAGCCCGTGTTGCGCAGCTTGTCCTTCATGCGGTGGCGCAGGGAGTGCATGGTCAGCTTCTTGTCGGCAATGCTCCGGCGCAAGCGTTTCATTAACATGGCAGAGGCAGCATCTCTGCCACGTGGGCGCGCGTAGTCAGGAAATATAGGCTGGGTATCACCCTTCCCTCTTCGATGCTCCTGCAGCAACTCTAGAGCACTCTGGCTCAACGGCAGTGTCCGCTGTGACCCTTTCGTTTTGAGTGTTCTGACGCCATTGGGCCTGATCGTGATAGACCGCTCCTGCAAGTCGACATCCTGCACCACCAGTCCCGTTATCTCCGATAGCCGTGCCCCGGTATCCGTCAGAGTGATAAACAGAGCATTAGCCACAGCGTCATCGTCAAAGTTAGGCCGTGCCATAGCAAGGTCCTGATCACTGATCGGCAACCTGTCATCAATACTTGCAGAAGCCCCCTTGATCCGAAGGCCATTAAAGACATTAGGGATATTGAGGCTATGCTCCGTTACGACATAGTTCACCGCAGCCCTGACAACGGTGATGTATCGATGCACTGAGCTCGGCTTCATACGCTCAAGCAGATAATCTCGCAGGGCGTTTGCGTCTGCCCGCGTAATCTCATTCAAGGGAGTCTGTGCTACTCTCTGCGTTCCGATCGCGGCTCCCAGATCCTTCAGGGCCCTCGCAACCCGCAGCTCCAGTTCACGGCTCTCCCCCGCATCTTCTGTCTTGTATGCCTGATACTCACCAAGTGCCTTTTGAAGCGTCAGCGCTGGCTGTTTCAAGCGCCCCGTGTAGATTTGGGTGACGATGTCTTCAGAGAGCTTACCCGCAATCTCTCTGGCCAACTCGTTCAGAGCGTAGTCCTCTTGACTGTACTCCACCACCCGCCCTGCTAGGACCTGCTCAGCAACCTCACTCCCAAGGGCCCCTCGAATGATCGCCAAAGCGCGCTCACTGGATGGCATGTGAGCTTCATCCCGAAACAGTTTCTCAATCTCACTATGGACCTTTGGCAGGTTCCGCATCGCTTCCGCGTAGCTCTCCCCCAGCTGGCGATACAACGTTGCCTTGCCAATCAACCCAACCAACTTCTTCGGCACGTTGCGCTTGTATCGGTAAGACCCATTCGCTCTGCGAAAAACATAGGCTGGGAGTTTTGGCATTTGCTTGTCCATCAATTGACTGTCAGCTCAAACATGACTCGTTTCAAGCGCCGAGTTCGCTCCTCTGTGACAAATCAGGTGGAGAACACGACTAAGTGCTCCCAAACAACAGGGCCAACATAGCTATTTATTCATTGTCTGAATTCAGCACCCGTTGGACCGATTTGAGGATTTGAAAAACGGAGGATTCCTGAACGAGCTTACTTTTTTGGAGGGAATGCCAGGATGGCAGCACCCGGAGATTCCGCCTCCTCTGCGCCAAAGTCAAAAGAAATGCTCTCTTCTGGTTTACCCACTACTGACAGTATGGGCTTGTCCGTCTTCCTATCCCGACGAATGAGCAGAACAGCTGGATGGTTACCGTCCTCAAAACCACTTCCGTCATGGTGAAGCATCTGGGCCTCAATGAAGGATTTCTTCTTGAACGCTCGTGTCATGGACTTCTTCAAGCCACTACGTTCACCTACGACACACAACCCACAGAGGTTAAAAATGTCAAAAACGGCTGCGGTCATCTTGATGTTTTCTGAGACTTTCCTGGCGCCAGCCCAAGTCGAATCGACAGCCACCCAAAGGTTATTCAGTGTAAGTCTCTGGTCATCACCCTGCCAATGCCATGTGTCCTGCACTATCTTGGGAAGTCTCGGGGAAGGCACGGAAATATCAACGGCATTTACCAAGAAGCACCCTGCTAAAGCTCCCGTTGTAAGTACAGGTAATACCGAGGTGTCGGAAATGTCTTTAAGGACAAGCTCTTTCAATTTCGGTGTTTCATCAGACATGGCATCACTTCTCAAATGGTTAAGAAATGAAGGTACCGTAGCAACAAAAAATTACAACCAGTCTATAAGAAGAAAAATAAAACGGCTTACGACTTAGTTAACGAAGCTAATAAACAGTTTCAGCGTTGCTCCTATTCGGCTCACTGAACGAATACAGATGGAGAACACGACGGACTGGTCCCAAAAGCGGTCCCAAATAATGGTCCAATCCACTGATATAGCGACATTTATCTTATTTTTAAGTGGTAAATGGTGCCCCCACACGGACTCGAACCGCGGACCTACTGATTACAAATCAGTTGCTCTACCAGCTGAGCTATAGGGGCACTGGGCGAGGATTTAGGACAAAAAAACTGCCTATGCAAGCCCTACCTATGCGCTTTTGCCAAAAGAAATATCGCTCCGAGGGAAAGTGTGATGATGAGCAATGCGGCGGGGGTGGAGCCGTGGAAATTTTCCAGGCTGGCTTGTGCGTAGACATGGGTGGACAGCGTGTCGAAATTAAACGGGCGCAGCAGAAGCGTTGCGGGCAGTTCTTTAACCGTATCCACAAAGACAAGCACCATAGCAGATGCCAGGCTTCCCCGCATAAGTGGTTGATATATATTTACTAAAACATCTTTTGGCCCGCGCCCCAATGTGCTTGCGGCCAGTGGGATATTGGTTGAGATCGCGGCCAAGCCGGCCTCAGCAGCCCCAACACCAATCGCGAAAAAGCGGACGCAATAGGCGACGATCAATGCGCCCGCGCTCCCGGTGAGAAGGAGGCCGGGATCGCGACGGAAGGTCGCAAAAACGAGGTCTGCCAGCCAATTGTCAAACGTGGCCAAGGGAATCAATATCCCCAAACCGAGGACGGCACCAGGAAAGGCGTAGCCCACAGTCGTCAGGGTCAGCAAAGATTTTCTCCATGCCGCCGGGGTTTTCTGCAACCCCAAAACCATAACAGTGGCGAGCGTTACGACCAATCCAGCGCTTGCGCCACCCAAAGCCAAGCTGTGCGCCGCCGCGCGCCAAAGGCCGGTGTCGCTCCAAAGGCTCAGATCCGACACGACAGGCGCCACCAAAACCATCAATGGAATTAAAAATCCCAACCCCATAGGAACCAAGCAATAGAGCAGCACGGCGGCCCCCTGCCGCGAGGACAGAGGTTGCGGCTGGATCGGGGCCAATTGACGACCCGATTTGTGAAAGCGCGCGCGGCGGCGGCCAATTTTCTCGACCCCAAGCAAGCCCGCCACAATCAAGGCGGCCAGCACTGCCAATTGCGCCGCGCCCCCCGGGTCATAGCTTTCCAACCAAATCGAAAAAATGCCCGTGGTGAGAGTCTGCACGGCAAAATAATCTACTGTCCCGAAATCGTTTAAGGTTTCCATCATGACTATGGCTGTTCCAGCGGCAATGGCAGGGCGCGCTTGTGGGAGGCTCACGCGCAAAAATTGCCGCATATGCCCCAAGCCAAGTGAACGGGCGACATCCTGACCGCTGGCCGGCAGCTCGCGGAATCCCGCTCGGGCCAGAAGATACACGTAAGGGTAGAGTGTCAAAGACAGCACGAATATTGCGCCAGGCAACGAGCGAATATTGGGAAACCAATAGTCCCGAACCGAAGACCATCCAGCCAGATCACGCAAAGTTGTTTGCAGCGGACCGGCATATTCCAAGACATCTACCCAAGCGTATGCGGCCACGAAAGAGGGCATCGCCAGCGGGAGAAACAACCCGTATTGCACCCATTTGCGCCCTGGAAACTCGAGATGCGTAATCAAATAAGCCAAAGATGTGCCGAGGAGCAGACTAACAGCACCAACGCCCAACATCAGCGAGAGGCTATTGCTCAAATACCGCGGAAACACCGTGGCCAAAAGATGCGCCCAGCGCGCGCCATCGCTGCCAAAGCCCATCCAAGCAATCGAAACAATCGGCAAGAGCACACAGCCAGCAATGGCCAATGCAAGCCATCTGCCCAATCCCGCGCGTTTCTTTAATTTTTCTGCCACGAAGCCCTCATTTTTGATTTCGGCTGTTTTATATTTATAAACGGTTGCCTATACTCTGGCCGCTCAGACTTATTTCCAAGGCAGCATATTTCGATGCAAATTGTTTATCATATTGGCGCCCATTGCACAGACCAAGATGCCCTGCACGCTTCGCTTGTGAAGAACAAAGCCGCGCTTGTCCAGAATCAGGTCGCCCTGCCCCACCCGCGCAAATATCGAAATGTCATTCGAGAAAACCTGCAAGCCATGGCCAAGGGCGCACGCCCGGATATGTCGGGAGAGGAACTTTTGGCCGATATTCTGGGCGATTCAGATGCTGAGCGGGTGATTTTGACCAATGCAAATTTCATCTGCGTGCCAAACCGAATTTTCGAGGGCGGAGATTTCTATGCTTTGGTGGTGGAAAAGCTCCAGGCCTTTGGCAGTTTGTTCCAAGGCCATGACATTGAACTGTCACTGTGCATGCGTGATCCCGGCACCTTTATTCCAGCGGCTTATGGCAAATCTCACGGACGGTCGTTTCAGCGCTTTATGGCGGGGGCCGCGCCCACTGTGGTTCAATGGTCCGGTTTGATCCATCGCATGCGCACTGTCTTGCCAAATGCGCAGATCACAGCTTGGTGCAACGAGGATACACCCTTTATTTGGCCCAAAATCCTGCGTCACCTAATTGGAATAGATGCAGAAGAACCGGTAAAGGCTGGCTATGATCTGATTGGGTCTTTGTTGACGGAAATTGGCACTCAAAAAATGCAAAACTATTTCAAGGCCAATCCGCCCAACTCAGAAAAAGAACGCCAAAGAGTTTTGGCGGCTTTTTTAGAGCATTATGCCAATCCGGCGGCGGTGGAGGAAGAAATCACCCTGCCCGGCTGGACGGATGATCTGCTCAACCGCCTGTCTGACCTATATGATGAAGATGTGAATGCCATCATCTCACGCGGAGATGTTGAAGTGATTGAGCCGGCCCTTTGAGGGCCAGCCGCGCACTCACATGCCCAAGGCTTCTTTATACATTTCCAAAATAGCTTCTTCTTCGGCAATATCATTTTGGTCCCGCTTGCGCAGGGTGATGAGTTTGCGCATGACTTTCGTGTCATACCCACGGCCCTTGGCCTCTGCCATCACTTCTTTTTGTTGTTCTGCCAGATCTTTTTTTTCGGCATCCAAACGCTCAATACGTTCTATGAACTGCCGCAATTCATCGGCCGTGACGCGATAGCTGCTGTCGATTTCTGACATGGGGGACTCCATTGTAATAAGTGATTGTGCAGCGATACCCTTCGTTTTCGACTTGCACAAGCCGCCTTCCTTCGCGACTGTGGCGCAAATTTAAAGTTTTCGGAGTAGACTATGGATTGGCTCATCATCCCGGGGATTGTCGTGACCTTTATCGGACTTGGCCTGCTATTTTACACCATCGCACGGATAATGCGGGCGAAGAAACAAGGTCTCAGCGACGAACAAATGAAACTGCAGCTTCAATCGGCCGTAGCTTGGAACCTGGGCGCCATGGGGTGCTCTGCAATTGGGCTGATGATGGTGGTGATTGGCATCATGCTGTGATTCCCCGCGCCCTTCAAAACATACCAAAAACGAGGACCCCACCGCCATGCAGATCAACACCCTTTCCGACGATTATTCCGTATCACCACAAATAGAGGTCTCGGATGTGCCAAGCATCACGCAGGCAGGTTTCAAATCTGTGATATGCAATCGCCCAGATCAAGAAAATCCTGAACCCCGCCAAATCGAGGCCATTAAGGCCGCCGTCGAAGCCGCCGGCATGGAATTTGCGGAAAATGTTTTCGATCCGTCAAGCTTCGGCCCCGATAAGATAGAGCGGCAAGCGGAGCTTTTGGCGCAACTGCCAAGCCCCGTCTTTGCCTATTGCGCCTCGGGCAATCGTTGCAGCATTGTTTGGGCCTTTGCCCAAGCCGGGCGCATCGCGACCGATACCATTTTGGACGCCACCACCCAAGCCGGGTATCAATTGGCCCATCTGCGGCCACAGCTGGAGATGCTGGCGCTTAATCGCGCGGAAGACTGACCCGAAACGCCGCGCCGCGCTGGCCCGGCAGATAGGAAATCTGCCCTCCCAAGTTGCTGACAATCTCCCGGCAAATCGCCAGACCAAGCCCCGCGCCGCCAGCTTTTGAATGATCGGACGCGCGGGCAAATTTCTCGAAAATCATATCCTGATTGGCCTTATCGACCCCGGCGCCATTGTCGATAAAGTCCACGGTTATGGCCGCGGGCGTCTCGGTCACACTGATGATCAACTCTGGCCGCTGCGCCTCGCAATATTTCGCGGCATTTGACATGAGGTTGATAAATACTTGGGTCAAACGATCGGGGTCTGTGAGGATCGAAATATCCTCACGCCCAGCGCTTCGGCGGATCCTTATATGCTGCTCCACATTGGCCGAGGCCTCCGCACGATCCAATATATCGCGCAACCGTGCTTGGCGAAGCTCCAGTGAGACCTGACCATTCTCCAGCACCGAAAGGTCCAAAAGATCATCCAACAACCGGGTCAATCTTTGGGTTTCATCCTCGATGATCCGCGCATATTTTGGCCGGTCACCATCCGAGAGATCTGGATCTTGCAGAATTTCCGAAAACGCTCGAATCGATGTCATGGGCGTGCGCAGCTCATGGCTGATTTGACTGAGGAACGCATCCTTTTGGATCGAAAGCTTTGTGAGTTTGTCATTGGCATCGCGCAGTTTGCGCGCGGTTGTGGTCAATTCGCCGGACTTGGCCTCTAACTGGTTGGAATATTCCATGATCTGCGCGGTTTCATCCGCCACTGCCATCAAGTCCTCGACCGTGACAGAAGACCCACCGGCCATTTGCCCCAACATCGCATGGGCTGTGGCCGCTCCAACACTGCCGGCCAAGCCTCGCTCAAGGGTTTCAAGAAATTGCGGCGTCGGATCCGGTAGATAGCCCTGTTTTCCCTGCCGTTGTGCCGCCGTGCGAAACAAGTTTTGTGCTTGAGCCGCGCCAATAATGCGCTGGGCCATGCTCAAGAGATCCTCTGCGTCTGTCGCCCCTCTTTGCCAGCCGCGTGCCGAAGGGCCGCTGTCAAAAGCGCTGATAAATTGCACCGCTTGCACCCGCTCCAAGGGAGATGGTCTCGATAAAATAGAGCCGGCCACAAAGGCGAAGCTGTTCAACAAAATCGACCACAAGACCGCATGGACCACCGGATCAAGACCTTGGATGCCAAATAGCGCGGTAGGGCGCAGCCATTGCAGCCCCCAAAGCCCGTGGTCGATTGTCTCCTGGGAAATCAACACTTCCGGGCCAAAGGACGGCAGGAACATGGTGTAGCTCCAAACCACCAACCCGCAAATCAACCCAGCCAAGGCCCCAATTTTGGTCGCCCCTTGCCAAAAGATCCCCCCCAGCATCACAGGCAAGATTTGCGCGACACCGGCGAAGGATATCAAGCCAATGGACGCCAAGGCCGCCCCACCGCCAGAACTGCGATAATAGAGATAGCCCAGCGTCAAAATGCCGATGATCGAAATGCGCCGCGACGTCAAAACCACACTGCGCACATCGCCGGAAATGGTCGCCCCCTGACCGCGCGCGCGCAACCAAATCGGGGTGACGATATGGTTTGAAATCATAGTTGATAGGGCAATCGCCGCCACAATCACCATCGAGGTCGCCGAAGAAAACCCACCCAGAAAGGCCAGCATCGCCAGGCCATTTTGCTCAGCAGAGAGCGGCAGGGTGAGTACGAAAAGATCCGGGTTGGACCCTGCAGGTAAAATATCCAACCCCACCACCGCGATGGGGATCACAAATAGTGACATGAGCAGGAGATAAAGTGGAAAGGCCCAACTGGCTGTCGCGAGATGGCTTTCTTCAGAGTTTTCCACCACCATCACCTGAAACATGCGCGGCAGACACAAAAATGCGGCGGCCGAAAGGAAGGTGACACCAATCCAGCGCCCGGTACTGACCTCCCATTGTGAGATCGGCGAGGCATCAATGCGCGCCAAAACATCACCCGCGCCACCGGCCAACCCCCAGACGACAAAGACTCCAACCGCCAGCAGCGCTAAGAGCTTAACAATCGCTTCAACAGCAATGGCCATGACAACGCCGCTGTGCCGCTCGTTCACATCAAGATTGCGGGTGCCAAACACAATCGTAAACACTGCAAGGCCTGCTGCGGTCCACAAGGCGATATTTGTTGAGCTGAGAATGTTCTGCGTGCCCTTTGCGAAGACCGAGATCGACAAGGTCACCGATTGCAGCTGCAGGGCAATATAGGGCGTTGTGCCGACCACCGCCATCACCGTCACGAACCCGCCCAAAAGCGCAGATTTTCCAAACCGCGAGGACACCAGATCCGCAATGGAGGTGATCCGCTCAGCCCGGGCAATCCGCACCAAACGGCGCAGGATCAACCACCAACCGATGAGCACCACCGTGGGACCGAGATAGATGGTCAAAAACTCCAGCCCCGACCGCGCTGCAAATCCCACAGCGCCATAAAAGGTCCAAGCAGTGCAGTAGATTGACAATGACAGGGTATAAATGAGCGGCGTGCGCATCCAACCGCCGCGCCCGGCATCACTCGCCCGTTCAGCCCAAAAGGCAACGCCGAACAGGAAGGCCACATAAATAAGCGAAACAAAAATCAGAAGATCGAGAGACAGCATTCAGCTCCGTCCCACGCCAAATCGTTTGATCACAAGCGCCAGCCCCAGGGTGAAACAGATCAACCCTGCCCAGACGATAAACAGATAGATCAAAGCGGTCGAGGTCGAGGTTCCCGCATCTGCGCCAACCTCGGAGCTGCGCGGCCACATGATCGGAAGCAAAAAAAGGATCATCCCCACGAAAGGTAGGATCAGGGCGGACTCTTTCACGCGCTGCCCGCGGGCGGCATTGGCAACTCTTTTCAGAGTTTGATCGCGCTTGCCGCTCACGGTGCGTGTCCGACCAACGCATTCATGGTTTTCAACACCTCTGCATTGGAAAAAGGCTTTGTCATATATTGGGATGCACCGCGGGCTATGGCGATGTCGCGATCTTTTGTTTGGCCTCTTGCGGTGAGCATCAAGATTGGAATGTCTTTGTAGTCGGGCAGGCTGCGCAACTCTTCGAGAATTTCAAAACCGGAGCGATTGGGCAGCATGACGTCTAAGATAATAGCATTGGGGGCCGTTTGCACGGCTGTGGCCACAGCATTGGCCCCGTCGGAATGCGCATCAACTTTCCAACCGTCGCGCAAAAATATGAAACTGAGGGCTTCAATGATATTCGGTTCATCTTCGATCAGCAAAACATGCCGCATTTTAGCCTCCCTTCGTTCAAATTTACCATCTTTGGCACTAGAGCCGAATTAAACCTGCTTTGTCAAAACCCATCTGAAAAAATTGACGGCTCACGCCGCGCTGGGCAGGCGTCGATATTGCACAAGCGGCACGTGCTGCCAATTGGCAAAGGCTGGTTGTACGTCGGCGTTTCCGCGCGCAAGATCAACATGGTAGAGCGCAGAACCGGCACGCCCTCAAAACTGGCTGAGGTCACGCGCTCTGCAATAGAAAAGGTGTCAAAGAGATTTTCTTCGCCCAAAGTTCCTGGCCGGCCGCTGTGCAAAATCTGATGACGCGCTGCAACACCAATCTGCGTCAGCGCGCCATAAAGCGGCCAGAGCGCGCAGGCCGACCCAACCCGTGGCGCTTGGAAATCATCGCAGGGCTGCTTGAACAACAAGCCGCCACTGCCATCGCAAATCATCAACCCAACAGGTGGGCGGTTGGGATCAGGAGGTAGGCTGGCCAAGCGCCGAAAGATAAGGGGCAATGACAGCTCTGTCTCTCTGGCGATTCGCACGGGATCCAGTCCAAACTCTGCCACCAGCTGTAGCAATTTCGGCAGGCGGAAGTTCTGCGCATCGCGCCAATACTGTCGAAAATACGCTAACCCCAAGGTTTTTGCCGCCGCCGAAGCCTCTGCCAACAGGCCCTCCGCAACGGGGGCGCTCCATTGGCGCATGTCTTCCAGCTCGGCAAAATGATAGCCATTTTTTGCCAATAGGCTATCGAGCTCATCCAGTGGCGACAGCGTATCAAGCACCCGATCCGAATCGCCATCCAGATAATCCGCAAGAGATTGGCTGGCGGTGGCCAGGCGAATACTGTCCTGAAACACATTGGTTTGGAATCTGCGCTGCCAATTTTGATCCATCTCCCCCGGCTCCGCCAAAATACTCGCGGTAGATCGAATGGCAGACACCGTTGAGAGCACCTCATGCAACGCCTCAGACAGAAATGGGTCATGCGCGAGACGGTCCGATAGGCTACTGACTGTTTGTTGCAGCGCGGTAATTTGGCTCTGCTGGGCCGAAATTAGGCGCGCCCAATCGGTAAAGCGATCCGCAAAATCCTCTGTCTGGCTGAGGTCAACCTCCACATCTGGCCGCGCAATGGCCGCGTCGCGCAGGCTGGTCAGGAGGCTTTTTTCAGCCCCTTGTGCCAGCGCGCCGGGTTCTGTTTCCAAGGCCGCAGCGATATTCAAAAGAACTTTGCCGCCAATTCGGCGCCTATTGTGCTCAATGAGGTTGAGGTAGGATCCAGAAATTCCCGCGCGCAGGGCGACCTCGGCCTGACGGAGCCCAAGCGCTACACGTCTTTCGCGTATTCGACTGCCGGCAAAAGCGCTGCGCTCCATCTCGTGAGTCCTTGACGGTTTTTTTATGGGCCTTGAGGTTTTGTAAATTTATTTACATTTTTTATCAAGCATTCGTGCAATAATTTACAAAATATTTGAATCAAACAAGACCACCGTTGCACAACAATCCATCAAAGAGCGACACTAAGACAACACTGTGAAGTGTGTTTTCGGGGGAACCGCATAATAAAAGCGGGCCCCTTTATTCAATCGGGAGGACTTCAATGTCTAAATCAATTCTGACCCGTCGTAACGTGTTGCAAACCGGAGCCGCTGCTGGCGCTGGATTGGCACTGCCGACAATTTTGACCGCAGGAAGCCACAGCGGTTACACCAATGCGCCAACTGGCAGCACAGTCACCTTGGGCTTCAACGTTCCCCAGACCGGCGCCTATGCTGACGAAGGTGCCGACGAGCTGCGCGCTTACATGCTGGCTGTTGAGCACCTCAATGGTGAAGGCGACGGCGGCATGCTCAACACCTTCTCTTCCAAAACTCTGGAAGGTAACGGCATCCTGGGCAAGAAAGTTGAATATGTAACAGGTGACACGCAAACCAAATCCGACGCGGCGCGTGCCTCTGCCAAATCCATGATCGAAAAAGACGGCGCCGTGATGATCACAGGCGGTTCGTCTTCTGGTGTTGCGATTGCGGTACAGGGTCTGTGCCAAGAAGCTGGCGTGATCTTCATGGCGGGTCTCACCCACTCCAATGACACGACAGGTAAAGACAAAAAAGCAAATGGCTTCCGTCACTTCTTCAACGGTTACATGTCTGCGGCAGCTTTGGCACCTGTGCTTCAAGCGCGTTACGGCAGCGACCGGAACGCCTATCACCTGACCGCTGACTATACTTGGGGTTGGACACAAGAAGAATCCATCGCTGCAGCCACTGAGGCTATGGGCTGGAACACTGTCAACAAAGTGCGCACACCGCTCAAAGCGACAGACTTCTCCTCTTACATTGCCCCAGTGCTGAATTCTGGTGCGGATGTTTTGGTTCTGAACCACTACGGCGGGAACATGGTGAACTCTTTGACGAACGCTGTTCAGTTTGGCCTGCGTGACAAAGTTGTGAACAACAAGAACTTTGAAATCATCGTTCCGCTGTACTCTCGCTTGATGGCGAAGGGTGCGGGCGCCAACGTGAAGGGCATCTTTGGCTCGACAAACTGGCACTGGTCCTTGCAGGATGAAGGCTCCAAAGCCTTTGTTAAATCCTTCGGCACAAAATACGGCTTCCCTCCTTCACAGGCGGCACACACCGTATATTGTCAAACTCTGCTCTATGCAGATGCGTGTAACCGCGCTGGCACATTCAATCCATGTGGTGTTGGCGAGGCCTTGGAAGGCTTTGAGTTCGACGGTCTGGGCAATGGGAAAACATTGTACCGCGCCGACGATCATCAGTGCTTCAAAGACGTGCTGGTTGTGAAGGGTAAAGAGAACCCAACATCCGAGTTTGACCTTCTGGAAATCGTTGAAGTGACACCAATGGAGCAAGTAAAATACGCTCCAGATCACCCAATGTTTGCCGGTGGCGACTTGGGCGCATGTAACCCAGGTGCTTAAGTAAAAGCGTGCAGAGGTGCCTGTCATCTCTGCACAACCACGCAATTAGGGTGCGCAAAAGCGTACCCTATTTTCCAATAAATAGATAACCCGCAGGTGGGGACCATGGACGCCATCATTCTTCAAATCCTGAACGGCTTAGATAAAGGTTCAGCCTATGCGCTTATCGCACTTGGCCTGACTTTGATCTTCGGCACGCTCGGTGTTGTGAACTTCGCGCACGGTGCGCTATTTGTAATCGGGGCGTTCTGCGCCGTTACATTGAACCGAATTTTTTCGATCAGCTTTGAGACCATCGATCCGACAAAAGTGGATTTTCTGGGCAATCCGGCCACGATCAAAACCACGTATTTGGAACATTGGTTCGGCGCAGGTCCGGCCGCTTGGATGACCGATTGGTCAGTGCCTTTGGCAATCTTACTGGCCATTCCCGTCATGCTGTTGGTCGGCGTGATTATGGAACGTGGCTTGATTAAGCATTTCTACAAACGGCCTCATGCGGATCAAATCCTGGTGACATTCGGCTTGGCCATTGTGTTGCAGGAAATTATCAAGTTTTTCTACGGCGCAAACCCCATCCAAACCGCCCCGCCTGATGTTTTTATCGGGACAATGGATCTCGGAGTCTGGCTGGGATTTGAGGCCAATGCGATTGCCTATCCCTACTGGCGAATGGTTTATTTCCTCTTCTCGACTGTGATCATCGGCGGCGTATTTGCCTTCTTGCAATTCACCACCTTTGGGATGGTTGTGCGCGCTGGTATGGCCGATCGCGAAACCGTCGGCCTGCTGGGCATTGATATCGACAAACGTTTTACCATCACCTTCGCCATAGCCGCCACGGTGGCTGGACTTGCGGGCGTGATGTACACGCCGATCACCCCTCCGACCTATGATATCGGTGTGGAACTGTTGGTCCTGTCCTTTGTGGTTGTGGTTGTGGGCGGCATGGGTTCGCTGCCAGGCGCGGTTCTGGCCGGCTTCTTGCTGGGAATTGTAGAGAGCTTTGCCTCGATGAACGAAGTGAAAAACATCCTTCCGGGCATCGACCAAATCATTGTCTACTTAATGGCGATCATTGTTATCCTAGTACGTCCGCGCGGCCTTATGGGGCGCAAAGGCGTGATGGAGGATTGAGAATATGCTTGGTTTAGAAAAAAAAGACTTCACCCTATTGCTGATCGTAACAGTGATGGTGATTGTCGCGCCCTTCGTGCTCAATCCCTTCCCCGAGGGCACAGCCATGGCGCAAATGTTCAACGCAGGATATCCCGACCTGATGCAGCGCTTCGCTATTTTTGGCATCTTGGTCATTGGGTTTAACATCCTTTTTGGCCTGACGGGCTACCTCTCTTTCGGTCATGCAGCCTTTCTGGGCGCAGGATCCTATGCCGCGGTCTGGATGTTTAAATTGCTCGGCTATGACATCATCCCGGCCATTTTGTTGTCCATCGCAGTCAGCGGGCTTTTCTCACTGGCCGTGGGATACGTCAGCCTGCGGCGCTCTGGGATCTATTTTTCGATCCTCACGCTCGCGCTGGCGCAGATGATGTTCAATATGGCCTATTCGGTCTTGGGCAACCCATCTTCGAGCTACAACCTCACCAATGGGGAAACAGGTTTGCAGGTTTATAACTCTGACCCGCAGGTTCTCTTGAGCGCCACGGATCCGAATTTCCCACATCTGTTCGGCCTGTCCATGCGGTCAGAAACCCACCTGTTGATCGGGAATTGGGATTTCACGCTGAATGCTGGCTATTACCTGTCTGGATTGTTCTTACTGCTGGCCTTTTATATTTCCATTCGCATCTTTCGCTCGCCTTTCGGGCTGATGCTGCGGGCCGTCAAATCGAACCAACAGCGGCTCAACTACACAGGTCTGAACACACGGCCCTATACATTGATGGCCTTTGTCATCTCCGGCATGTACGCCGGGCTTGCTGGCGGATTGCTGGCATGTATGGACCCATTGGCTGGCGCGGAGCGTATGCACTGGACCGCCTCGGGAGAGATCGTCATCATGTCAATCCTGGGTGGCATCGGCACCTTGATCGGTCCCATCTTGGGCGCCGGGTTCAACGAATATTTCAAAAATATCCTGTCCAAAATCAACGACAGCGTTCTGCATGAGTGGCTGTCCTTCCTGCCTGATGGCTTTGAAGACATTATGGTTACGCTGATCCACCCTTTCGTAGGCAAGGGCTGGCATCTGACTTTGGGCTTGTTGTTCATGATGGTGATCATCTTCCTTCCAGGCGGATTGGTCGAAGGTGGGCAGCGCATTGGCAAGCTGTTTCGTCGCAAGAAGGCCGATACGCCTTCCGATGAAACGCCGGCAGAATAGGAGACAGACGAATGGGTATCCTTGAAGTCAAAGGCGTCAACAAACGCTTCGGAGGCCTTCAGGCCTTGGGGGATGTAAACCTCAGCGTGCAGGAACAAACAGTTCATGCCATTATCGGTCCAAATGGCGCCGGCAAATCCACCTTGCTCAATTGTCTGGTAGGCAAGCTGATCCCAGATACGGGATCAGTGATGTTTGATGGGCAATCCGTGCTCGGCCGCACGCCCTATGAAATTAACCAAATGGGCATTTCACGGGTGTTTCAAACCCCTGAAATCTTCGGCGATCTGACCGTTATGGAAAATATGATGATCCCCTGCTTTGCCAAACGCGATGGGTCATTCTCCATGACGGCCTTCGCCGCGGTGCGCAACCAAAAGGACATTATTGAGCACGCGATGCATGCGCTGGAAGACATGAATATGGCCGACAAACGCCATATGCATTCAGCCAGCCTGTCGCGCGGCGACAAGCGTCGGCTTGAGATCGGAATGTGTCTTGCGCAAGAACCACGACTGTTGTTGCTAGATGAGCCAACCGCAGGCATGGCCCGCGCCGATACAAACAACACCATCGATCTTCTCAAGCAGATCCGCGACACGCGCGACATCACCATTGCCATCATCGAGCATGATATGCATGTGGTCTTCTCGCTGGCGGAACGCATCACCGTTTTGGCGCAGGGCACACCTTTGGTTGAAGAAACGCCAGAAAATATCAAAGGCCACCCGAAAGTGCGCGAAGCGTACCTCGGCGAAGCCCAAGTATAGGAGTGGCCGCGATGACACTTTCAGACACACCCGCCTACTTCTCGGTCCGTGACATTCATGCCTATTATGGCGAAAGCTATATCGTGCAAGGCGTGAGCTTTGAGATCAATGAGGGCGAAATTCTCGCTCTGCTGGGCCGAAACGGCGCTGGCAAAACCTCGACATTGCGGGCGATTGCGCGCACGGGCGATCCACAGGTGACACGGGGCGAAATCTGGCTTGATGGGGATCCACTGCACGCAATGGCCAGTTTCGAAGCCTCGCGCGCGGGGCTTGGTCTCGTGCCAGAAGATCGTCGTATCATCCAAGGCCTGACAGTTGAGGAAAACCTCAAACTGGCCCAAATCGCCCCTCCCGTTGGTTGGTCTTTAGATCAGATTTACGAGCTCTTCCCAAGGCTTGAAGAGCGCCGCAAACAAGAGGGCGTCACCCTGTCGGGCGGCGAGCAACAAATGTTGGCCATCGCACGCGCCTTGGCCCGTCAGGTCAAGATCCTGCTGCTAGATGAACCCTATGAGGGGCTGGCCCCCGTGATTGTGCAAGAGATTGCCAAAACATTGAGCCACATCCGCGAGCAGGGTATCACCACGGTGATTGTGGAGCAAAATGCCGTGGCAGCCTTGAAGCTGGCAGATCGTGCCGTCATTCTAGACACCGGAACAGTTGTCTATGACGGCTCTGCGCAGGCTGTTTTGGACGATGAAAAATTGCGCGCTGAATATTTGGCCATCTAATGGCCCCGGCGGAGGGGCTTACCCCCCTCTGCCCCCTTAGACGCTATATTACAGAGAGATTGCACCTATGGCTGATACTATTTACCCCCCCGCAGCTGCATTTGCGGCATCTGCCCATGCGGACAAAGCAACCTATGAGGCCATGTATGCCGCCTCAATCGCAGATCCAGACGCCTTCTGGGACGCGCAGGGCAAACGCCTTGATTGGATGACCCCTTACACAAAGGTGAAAGACACCACCTTCGAGCATTCGGGCGTCTCGATTAAATGGTATGACGATGGCGTGTTAAATGTCAGCGCCAATTGCATTGACCGCCACCTGGCCACACGCGGCACGCAAACCGCCATCATATGGGAAGGCGACAACCCGGAGGACAGCGCGCATATCACCTATGCGCAGCTGCACACAGAGGTTTGCAAACTGGCCAATGTCTATAAATCACTGGGGGTGCGCAAGGGCGACCGCGTCGTGCTCTATATGCCCATGATACCAGAAGCCGCCTACGCGATGTTGGCCTGCAACCGGATCGGCGCCGTGCATTCCATCGTCTTTGGCGGCTTCTCCCCGGAAGCCTTGGCAGCCCGGATCACCGCTTGCGACGCCAAATTGATCGTCACCGCAGATCAAGCACCGCGCGGCGGTAAGGCGACACCGCTCAAAGCCAATGTCGACAAAGCGCTGGAAATTTCCGGTGATGTCCCGACCTTGGTGGTTGAGCGCACCGGCGCGGATCTTCCAAACAAAGCTGGCCGTGATCACAGCTATACGGCCGCCATGGCGCAGGCCTCGGCGGACTGTGCGCCAGAGCCGATGAATGCTGAGGATCCGCTGTTTATTCTCTACACTTCCGGCTCAACCGGCGCGCCGAAAGGCGTGGTACATACGACGGGCGGCTATCTGGTTTATGCCTCCATGACCCATCAATACACCTTCGATTATAAAGACGGGGATGTCTTTTGGTGCACCGCAGATGTGGGCTGGGTCACCGGCCACAGCTATATCGTCTATGGCCCCTTGGCCAACGGCGCGACAACCTTGATGTTCGAAGGTGTGCCCACCTATCCAGACGCAGGAAGGTTTTGGGCGGTTTGCGAGAAACACAAGGTCAATCAATTCTACACTGCCCCAACGGCCATTCGTGCGCTGATGGGTCAGGGGGAGGCATTTGTTGAGAAATATGACCTCTCTTCCATCAAAGTGCTCGGCACAGTGGGCGAGCCAATCAACCCAGAGGCTTGGAACTGGTACAACGATGTGGTTGGCAAAGGCAAAGCGCCAATCGTCGACACATGGTGGCAAACCGAAACAGGCGGGCATTTGATGACCCCACTGCCCGGCGCCATCTCCACCAAGCCCGGCTCGTGCACCCTGCCATTTTTTGGCGTGCAGCCAGTCATATTGGAGCCCACAACTGGCCAAGAAATTCTGGAGACCGAAGCTGAGGGCGTTTTGTGCATCAAGGACAGCTGGCCTGGTCAAATGCGCACGGTCTGGGGCGATCATGATCGCTTCGTTTCCGCCTATTTCAGCGATTACAAAGGCTACTACTTTACAGGTGACGGCTGCCGCCGCGATGCGGATGGCTATTACTGGATCACAGGCCGCGTGGATGATGTCATCAACGTCTCTGGCCATAGAATGGGCACCGCAGAAGTGGAAAGCGCTTTGGTCGCTCATCCAAAGGTCGCAGAGGCCGCGGTGGTTGGCTATCCTCATGATATCAAAGGTCAGGGGATCTACTGCTATGTCACCTTGATGAGCGGCGAAGCGCCCTCCGACGAGCTGCGCGTCGAGCTGCGCAATTGGGTGCGCAAAGAAATTGGCCCCATTGCCTCACCAGATCTGATCCAATGGGCCCCAGGCCTGCCGAAAACCCGCTCAGGCAAGATTATGCGCCGCATTCTGCGCAAAGTGGCCGAGGATGATTTCGGCGCCCTGGGCGATACTTCCACTCTGGCGGATCCTTCTGTCGTAGATGATTTGATCGAAAATCGGATGAATCGCAGCTAAACAGACAAAGCAAGACAAATTATAGTAAAATTTTAACTCTTTGGCCGGCCAATATAACAATTGGCTGGCCTTTGAACTTTTGAGAGCGGGTTTTCGCGGGTCTGAGATAAGGATCTTCTTCCACTTTGTCCCAAGTTCCCATATATGAAGAGGTATCAGGCGCCCAACCGACGCGAAAAGGGATAAAATGACTAAGAAACCGAATGAGAATGATGTTGTGTTTATTCAAGCCTTGGCAGAATTGCTGTCGGCGCAGGATTTGACGGAAATCGAAGTCAATCGTCTTTATGGCGAAGACAACAGTCTCAATGTCCGTATTTCCAAGACGCAAAACGTCGTGCATATGGCTGCCGCGCCCGCAGCTCCCCTTGCCGCAGCAGCGCCTGCCGCCGCCGCGCCAGCCACCCCTGCCGAAGCGCCAGCCGCGATCGAAGATCCCGCCGCCCATCCGGGCGCGGTGACATCGCCCATGGTTGGCACCGTCTACCTTCAGGCCGAGCCGGGCAGCCCACCTTTCATCACCGTCGGCGCCAAAGTGTCAGAAGGTGACACGATTTTGATCATCGAAGCGATGAAAACTATGAATCAAATCCCCGCACCCAAGGCCGGAACCGTGACGCGTATTTTGGTCGAAGACAGCGCCGCTGTTGAATTTGGGTCTCCTTTGGTAATTATCGAATAATGTTCAAGAAAATCCTTGTCGCCAATCGGGGTGAAATTGCCCTTCGCGTGATCCGCGCCGCCCGTGAGATGGGAATTGGCAGTGTTGCTGTGCATTCCACCGCAGACAGCGATGCCATGCATGTGCGTATGGCCGATGAATCCGTTTGCATTGGCCCAGCCTCAAGCACGGAAAGCTATTTGAGCATTCCGGCCATCATCGCAGCCGCAGAAATCACCGGTGCAGATGCCATTCACCCGGGCTATGGCTTCCTGTCTGAAAACGCGACCTTCGTGCAGGCTCTGCAAGATCATGACATCAATTTTATTGGCCCAACCGCTGAGCATATCCGCGTTATGGGCGATAAAATCAGCGCGAAAGACACGATGCGCGCCCTTGGTGTGCCCTGCGTGCCAGGCTCTGAGGGCGGCGTTCCCGATTTGGATGCGGCCTTGAAAATCGGTGAAGAATTTGGCTATCCCGTCATCATCAAAGCGACCGCCGGCGGTGGTGGACGCGGGATGAAAGTGGCCAATTCCGCTGAGGAAATGCCGACGGCCTTTAGCTCCGCCCGCTCCGAGGGGAAGGCGGCCTTTGGCAATGACGAAGTCTATATCGAAAAATACCTCACCACGCCGCGCCACATCGAAATTCAAGTATTTGGCGATGGCAAAGGCCGCGCTGTGCATTTGGGCGAGCGAGATTGCTCTTTGCAACGCCGCCACCAAAAAGTGTTCGAAGAGGCGCCAGGCCCCGCAATCAGCGCAGAGGAGCGCGCACGCATCGGGGAAGTCTGTGCCAATGCGGTGGCGAAGATCAATTACATTGGCGCCGGCACGATCGAATTTCTGTATGAGAAGGGTGAGTTTTATTTCATCGAAATGAACACCCGCCTGCAGGTGGAACATCCGGTCACCGAGGCCATCTTTGGTGTCGATCTGGTGCGCGAACAAATTCGCGTTGCCGAAGGCCATGACCTGTCCTTCACTCAAGATGACCTCATAATCAACGGCCACGCGATTGAAGTGCGGATCAACGCAGAGACTTTTCCTGGTTTCGCCCCGCGCCCGGGTAAAATTAACGCCTATCATGCCCCTGGTGGGCTTGGGGTGCGCATGGATTCCGCGCTTTATGACGGCTATTCGATCCCGCCTCATTATGACAGTTTGATCGGCAAATTGATTGTCCACGCCCCCGACCGCAAGGCCGCTCTGGCGCGTTTGGAACGCGCTTTGGGAGAATTGATCATCGATGGGATTGAAACGACCATTCCGCTGTTTCACGCCCTGCTACAAGAACCGGCAGTGCACTCAGGCGACTACAATATCCATTGGCTTGAGCATTGGTTGGAGCAAAAGTTCGACGATAAATGAGCTTTGGGGCTGTGAGTCCGCAGTTGATGCTGCATGCCTACGCGCAGGGAATTTTTCCCATGGCGGAGAATGCCGAGGATCACGACCTGTTTTGGGTCGATCCCAAGCGGCGCGGGATCTTGCCGCTGGACGGCTTCCATATCTCGCGCTCTCTGCGACGATTTCTGCATGGTCACAAGATAACAGCAACGCTGAACCAGGCTTTTGACAGCGTTTTGCAACATTGCGCTGACCGTGAGGAGACTTGGATCAACCCAACCCTCCACGCCAATTACACAGCGCTAAACGAAATGGGATGCTGTCACAGTCTGGAGGTCTGGGACGATGGCGCACTCCTCGGCGGGGTGTTTGGCATCGCAATAGGCGGGGTGTTTTGCGGGGAGAGTATGTTTTCACATCGCACCAATGGCTCCAAAGCTGCCCTGGCTTTTTTAACCACCCATCTGCGCAATTGCGGCTTTGCCCTGTTTGACACGCAATTTATCACCGATCACTTGCAAACTCTGGGGGCGCTTGAGATCAGCCGGGCACAGTATCGCAGTCGATTGGCAGAAGCGCTTGCCTTGCCCGCCACCATCACCGCTCAGCCCCTGCCCGATGTTCACAACGTCTTGCAGCGCAGAACCCAAACATCGTAGCGCGGATGCTCCAGGGCGTTAAGCGCGGGAGAGGATGCCACCATCCAGCCTTCAAAGAGAGTCTCATCGCGTTGCCAATCGGTGATTTGCACAAGCGCAAAGGCGTCGGGGCTCACCTCACCGAGCGGAGAGCGACAGCTGTGCACATGAATTTCGAGCGGGCCCTGCTTGACGGGGGCCTCCTGCGCCACGATGATATTTTGCAATGCGCCTGTGGTCCGGTCCAGCCAGCGTAATTCCGCAGCACCGTTTTCACGCGCCTGCTGCGCCG
>Ga0255765_1002411_pt1 | contig 21203 bp, 14 predicted proteins | sample 041ome_8_FD_179965 | JGI IMG/M metagenome (GOLD analysis project Ga0255765, IMG submission 179965) | Coastal salt marsh microbial communities from the Groves Creek Marsh, Skidaway Island, Georgia - 041407BS metaG (version 2) | ecosystem: Environmental > Aquatic > Marine > Intertidal zone > Salt...
CGCGTCTACGACGGCTGCCGCGTCCGTCGCGCTGTGTCGCGTGCAAATCTTAGACTGAACACGTCTTATGAGTCCCCCCTCCCTAGTCATGATTGGTCAATTGGTTCAAAATTTTGAACACTTGCACTTCTTATCTGTCCATCGTCGCACCATCGCGTGCCCAGAGCGCGCCGCGCGACGCCCCGTTCGCGCCTCGCACGCCTCGCCCACGCGCGACGTATTATTCCAACTGCATCGTCGCTCCACCATGCGCACCGTGGACATCATCGACGCCACCGAGGCGAAAAGATTACTCCTCGGCGGCGGCACGCGATTTCTGTGCGCATCGAGCGACGCGGCGTTCGGCGACGCCGTCGAGCGCGCGCGAGACGGTGCGTCGGACGGCAGCGATGTGAACGGATCGAGCGCAAAAGATGCGTTCGATGACGCGCGCGTGCCCGGGGCGGTGTTCTATGACCACGATGCGGTGTGCGATTTATCGTCGCCGCTGCCGCGCGCGTTTCCCACGCGGACGACGTTTGCGCGCACGTGCGGGGCGGTGCTGGGCGTGCGCGCGAGCGATGACGTGGTGATTTACGCGAGAGATGCGAAGGATTACGCGGCGCATTACGCGGCGCACGTGTTCGTGGAGTACGCCCATCGTGGGCGCGTGTGCGTGCTTGAAGGTGGATTTGAGGGCTGGGTGGCAAGCGGCGGCGAGCTCGAGCTCGGGACGGAAAACGTGCGCGAGTACGCGAGCGTGAAGTATGACGACGGTGAATCGATGCGCGGTGGGTATGATAATGATGTGAAGAGCGGTATTATCGATGCCATGGATGCGTTAGTGAACTTGTCGACGCAGAGATTACAGATTTTGGATTGTCGTCGACGCGAGGTGTTTGAAGGCATGGCTCGGGATTCGACGCGATTACGGATTCAAGGGCGCGTGATATCGTTCGATGGGTTTCGAGAAGGGCATATTCCTGGGGCGAAAAATGTGCCGTACGACGCGCTGTTCGATGTGCGCGATGGAGATTTGGAAAAGGTGTTTGTTGACGCGGGATTGGATTTGTCGATGCCCGTCGCCGTCGTGGGGACAGGCGGCGTTGATGCGTCGCCGATGGTGGCTTTTGCGTTACGACGCGCCGGCTGCACGGCACTGGTCGTGCGCAACGGGATGGCTGCGTGGTGCACGGCGCAAGGGGGATCGTATCCAATGTCGGTGGCGAATTCCTCCCCACACGCGTCGCACAACGAAAAGCGTCTCATCGTGTGGGCTGTGACGCGCTCGCGATCTACCGCGCTCGAGCGATCGGTATCGATGCACTCTGAAGGTATGGTGATGCATGAGTTGCTCACAGAGCCGTATTTAAAGGAGAACAACCAGCCCAACTATAAGAAGATTGTCGACGGCCAACACGAGAACAACGTCGCGAGCAGCGGATGTTCGTATGCAACGATGCTCGAAGTCATGACGGCGGATTACAGCGCGCAAGGCCGACCATTCTTTTTTACGAAGGAGCTCACGTGCTATTTCGATTTGGCGCAAATCCAATCGTCTTGGCTGCACCGATTCACGCACGTTGTGTTGATTCGCGATCCGCTTGCGGCGTTGCAATCCTTCTACCGCGTCGCCATCGAAGGCGCCGAGTCGAGCAGTTACTTCGATCCCAACGAAGCTGGTTTCGTCGAAGCGTTTGGCATCGTCAACGCGTTGAAGCGCATCAACGCCAAGGTGTTGGTCATCGATGCTGATAAAGACGTCGTGGAAAATTCTGAAAAGACCATGAAGGCCATTTGCGCGCACGCCTCCGTAAAGTTCGAAGGCTCCATGATGTCGTGGAAAGCTAAAGAGCTCACGACATGGGAGAAGTTTCGTGGTTGGCACCATGACGCGTCGAAATCTACCGGTTTCAAAGCGGTGGATAAGCCTCCAATTGAATTGCCTCAATTAGTGTACGACGAGGCGAAGAAGAATAAGCCGTATTACGAAGCATGCGCTTGGGAGTCCAAGCGCATCGCCGAGCAATGGCCCATTCTCCGCCAAGTCGCTCAAAGTGACTTACGATTCTCCGTCATTGTCTGCGCGTCCGAAGATGGTGCGAACGACATGTTCTCTCGCCTCGCCGCCGCTCGCATGGACAACGTCGCCATATACGAGTTCAAGCCTCTCGAGCTTAATGAAGCATTAAGCAAGTGTCCATACATGTTTGACGAACCTGTCGTACTCATCGGCACGCGCACCGCCACTATTTATATGGCTGAGGCTTTGCGCGATCGTCAAAAGTCTGGCAAGTGCGCAGTACTCCGCGTGTTGTGCGTCGACAGCGTGCACCACCAAGTGCATCCTTCAGGCTTCAAGCACACGTGGGTGCCAGAAGAGAATCTTAAGGATCAATCATTTATGAACGAAGTGTTGCACACATTGGTAGACGACATGAAGACTGCGCAAGGAGAAAGCGCGCGAGCGATGGAAGTGATGAATGCTACCGCAGCGTCCACTTCTGACATCGAGATGCACTGGCGTTCTGGTTTATTACACAAGCTTCAAGAGTTGCCATCGAACGCACCGTGTGTGACTGATGGTTCAAATTCATACACCTTACGTCAAATTTATTCGCGTGCTTTGCACGTGGCGAAGCAGCTCGAGAGTTTCGGAGCTGTGAATAGCCGAGTCGGTTTGTTTGTCCTCGCCGACGCCTCGAGCGTGTGGGCTGCGATGGGTTCGCTCTTGTGTGAATCTGTGTTTTGTGAAATCCCTGCGTGGTATCGAGGTAACGATCTCGAACGCGTGTTGCGATTGAACGAGTCCAAGGCTATCATCGTGTCTCGCGGCTTGCTTGAATTTGTTCCCGAGCAATTCAAAAAGTTGGTCATCGTGCTCGAAGACATTCCAGTGTCGCCAGACATTAGCAACGAGATTCATCCCGCGCTCATGCGTCCAGATACCCCGAACGCGCCTGGATTTTCTGTGCTCACCAGTGGTACTACCGGTGTGAGTAAAATTTTGATTTGCCCGCAAAGCGCCCTCACGGATTCCGTGGGCGTCATTGGGCCAAACATGCGCGGCGGCGACATCATGGGCTCGTTTTGGATTTACTATTACTTTTTCATCCCGCTTTTGGCTGGGCGAACGTTGAGTATTATTCCCAACGAATTCTTCCTCAAGCCGCGCGATTTGGTGCATTATATCAAAGGCCAGAAGATGACAATGTTGTATTTCAGCCCGTCAATCTTGGAAAGTTGTTTGTTACACGTACCGCCTGAAGAATTTTCAGAGGCGATGCGCGACGTGCACACAATATTGACAACGGGCGAGCGCGTGAGGAAAGAAACTCGAGTACTTTTGACTGAGCGTTTACCGCGCACTAGATGGACGAATGTGTACAGTACGAATGAAACTGGCGACCTCGCACTCTCTGAGATTGATTCGTTTTATTTACGCCAAGGCACGCAGATGCGAGTGTTGAATGACGCTGGCGAATACGTCGCCCGAGGTGCCGTGGGCCAGCTTCACGTCAAAAAGAGTGGTTTACTGAATGGATATTACACGGATTCCGGACACGTGGCGATTGATGGTGACTTTTACCCCACGGGTGACCTCGTGCGTTGGCTTGGATCAAACCAGATTACGTTTGAGAGCCGACAGTCCTCTGCATACGTCAAAATCCGCGGTTTCAAGGTTTCGCCCACGATGGTGCAAGAAGTCTTGCTCAAACTTCGCGGAATCAAGTCGGCAATCATTAGCACGGTGGGCGAATCTGACATTGATCAACAACTCGTTGCTGGCGTCGCCTTTGAATCCGGCACGAGCTTGAAGGAAGCTGAATTGCGTGCACACATGGCTGCGCACACGCCGAGATACATGATCCCGAGTGCGTTCTATGAATTAGACTCGAAAGTCACCACGGCCTCGAGCGGTAAAGTTGTCAAGCTCAAAGTTGACAACTTGCGTAGAATTTCTGACACCGAAGTCAGTGAGCTCACGGAGAAGGAAGAGGAAGTCGCCAGTGTGTGGCGCCAAGTATTGGCCGAACCATCGAAAAACTTCTCACCATCCCAAAGCTTCTTTGATTTTGGTGGTAGTTTGAAGTTTGTTGAACTCGCTGGCGCACTTTCCAAGCAGTGGGGCGTGACCGTCACCGTTGCCGAAGTGATCGCGAAACCGACACTGAAAGAAATGGCAATCTTGTCCACGGAAACTGAGCAAGCGCAATTCGATCCAACGGCGGAGGCGGCAAAGTATGACTTCTCCAAGTTTACGAAAGTCACTTCGAAGGCTCGATCTGGTAAGGCGAAGGTTTTGCTCACCGGGGCGACGGGATATCTTGGTGCGTACCTCTTGAAGGAGCTCGCTGAAAACGAAAGCGTTGAAACTGTTTACGCAGTCGTGCGCGCCAAAGATGAATCCCGCGCTATGCAGCGCGTGGTGGATGTATACACCAAGCGTGGACTTGAGTTTAGCGACAACGTTAAGTCGAAGACGGTGTTTGTATGCGGTGATATGTCTCAACAGGCGTACGGTATTCCGGAAGCCAAGCTCAGCGAATTCTTACCGAACATTGATATCGTCATCAGCGGAGGTGCAGAGGTGAATATGGTGAAATCGTACTCGGCATTAGAGGAAGTTAACGTTGGAGGTACGTTCAACGGGCTTGAACTCGCGGCGAAGGCGAACGCCAAGCACGTATTGATCTCCACTCAGTTGCCGCTTCCGGGCGAGACGCCTACGGGATACCGTCGAAGCAAGGAGGTGGCTGAATTGTTGTGTGCGCGCGCGCAAACTGAAGTTGGTATTGAATCTGCGGTGTTGTTGTTTGGTGATATCAACATTTCCCGTACTCCGGGCTCTTTGGCGCCCGACGACGACTACATCGTCATTTTCCTTCGCGCCTGCCTCACCACTGGTTTCTTCCCCAAGACGGATTGGGCGGTGAGTATTTTATGCATCGACGATTGTGTCAAGATGATTTCTTCGCTTTCCTTGGATGGCGCGCTCGATCGCTACGCGTTCGATGGCGTCGCGCGTGAAGTGAAGGGTAAGTTGATCGATTTCTCCAAGCTTTGCGACTGGCTCTCCGTCGAGCAACCGCTCACGATGTGCTCCTACGAAGGTTGGATGAATGTAATCAAGGCTGGTGCCGCTGAGGGTAAGGAGAAGCTTCAGCGAGTATTGCTTACGATTGATGCCATGGAAGTCGAGCTTAAGGCTGAGGGTGAGCACTTCCGCAGCGGTGCGCCGGATGACACCTTGTACGGCGTCGACGATGTGTGGGCGCAATCCTTAGTCAGCGCCTTGATTGGCGAAACCGTGGATAGTGTGGAAATCGATGAACGCGACATGACTGTTGGTTACGCCGCATTAGCGCAAGGTGAGGATTTGACGCCATTCAAGTACAAGTTGCCCGACATGACGCCGACGTCTGTCGAAGTCAAGGTTGAATTCTGCGGCTTGTGTGGCTCTGATGATCACTTGATTGTTGGTGACTATGGCGAGTACGCTGTGTGGCCGCAAGTGTGTGGGCACGAGGTTGTGGGTACTGTCACCGCTGTTGGCAATGCCGTATCGACATTGAAGCCTGGGCAACGCGTCGGCGTCGGCTGGCAAAGCGCCTCGTGCCACGACTGCGAATGGTGCGCTCGCGGAGATGAGCAATTATGCTCGCAAGTCGGATGCACGTGCTGCGAAGGTAACAAAGGTGGTTTCGCCGATAGAATGCGCATCAGCGATTCAGCGTTCTGCTACAAGATCCCCGACGGCTTGGCTTCCGCTGAAGTCGCCCCGTTGTTATGCGGCGGGCAAACCGTTTGGACTCCGTTGAGCGAGCAAACCAAATCCAGCGACCGCATCGGCGTGCTCGGCTTGGGCGGCCTCGGTCACATGGCGATTAAATTCGCCAAGGCTCTCGGTCGAGAAGTCACTGCGATTTCATCGTCTCCGTCCAAGAAGCAAGATGCGCTTTCGCACGGCGCATCAAAGTTTTTGGTGCACACCAACGACGATGAAATGGCGGCGGCGGCGCAATCGCTCGATTTCATCTTGGTCACTATCGCTACGAACAAAGAAGTTGACTTCTCCAAGTTTTTCCCACTTTTGCGTCCACGTGGTACGATTTGCTTTGTTGGCATGTGCCCTCCGATTACCGCCGACGTCTTCACCTTGGGCTTCACAATGAATAACATCACGACGAGTAACACGGGTGGTAAGAAAGACATGGTGAACATGCTCGAGTTTTGCGCTCGTCACAACATTGGCGCCAGCGTCGCGGTGACGCCTTTGAGTAAAATTAATGATGCCGTTACGGCGTTGCGCTCTGGTGAGTCCCACTTCAGACACGTCTTGTCGAATGACTTTGGGCAAGTGCCGCTCTCGAGCGGTTTCTTGAATCGCAACGGCGCTTAAAATAAAATGTCACATCACATAACATAACACACGTAGTAGCACACACATACACATAACACGAGTTGAATAAATACTTTAGCGTTGTGATTATTACAGATGAACCATCGCGAGATCGTCGTTTATTGCTTTTGTACACTTTTGCTTTTCTCCGGAGACGCCTTGAATGCAAAATCATTTGATAACGACCCCGAGCGTGAATGATTTCCGACCCGTTCCGGATTCTTTTTGAATTTCACCTTGCGACGACGTCTGTCACGATGACTCGTAATAGTGGCCATGAAATTCTTGTGCTGCATGCGTTCAAGAATGCCAATGCCGAGGGGATTATAAATGTGATAAATGGGTGCTGGCGCATCCCACCATGTGGCGAGCGCCGTTCGGCACGCCTCGGGAAATTGTTTCTCACCCGTGGAGACGATGATTTCTGACTTTGAAGAAACCACGAGCACGGGCTCATGTGGTTCCATCGCGTGCGTCAACGCTAGCGCTCGCGCGTGAATGATCACTGTGCGTGGCACTTCATCGTCGTAATCTGGCTCTTCGTTGTCATCCACCTTTAAAATTTCATCCGAGTCGCGAGCAATGTACTCGCGTAAAATTGTCGTCAGATTCGCGATGGCGTCAAAATGCATCCCATCAACTAACGCATCGATGATGAGCACTTGTGGCCGTTGCAACAACGCCCGCACGAGTCCAATCTTGAAATACTCGGCTTCATCACACACCGGCGTCAACGAATCCATCGCCACGGTTGCCCAATTGTGTTTGTACTCGCGGCCGATGATGCTCGGACGAATGCCCACGTACTCGCATAAACACCACACGTACTCTTGCGTGAGACTTTGAATTCGCTTCCGTATAGCCATACCGGCTTTGGAGTGTTGTGGATAACTTGTCCCGGAGAACATCAAACCAACCGTGAGATTCACCCACAGCGATTCATTCAAAATAATGTCGCTAAATTCACCCGACACGCGCACGACGGTACGAAACGCTGGATTAATCCCCGCAACACCGTGTCGAGACACATCCGTACCCATGATGACATTTACCAGCGTCCCCGACATTCCTCCGTGCGTCTTTCGAATGCCTATAAATCCGCCCGAGGGAAGTTTATCGATAATTTCTCCGGTGCCTTCGCGAATCATATTCATGCGCTCGATGATGTACTTGGCTTTGCGATTGACGTCGACGAACACCACCGACGCGTCTCTGATTTGAAACACAAACGTGTGTGGATTTCGAGCACCATCGTAAGTGACGATTCGCGCATCGTGTTTACGATGCGCCGGCGCATCGTGCGGCTCGATTAAATATATCGACTCCAGACGCTTTGCGTGACTCGACTTGTAATTGAGCAAAAACGACAAGTGCGCGATTTTCGCCGCGCTGGCGAGCATGACGGCAAAATCTCGAGCCATCATGATGATGGCGCTTCCGAGTTGCAACACTGACGTGACGAGTGCGACGTATCCGCCGACGCTGATGCCGTACGCGGGAATAATGACGGGCGCCAAGCAATACGCGATGGCCACCATGACGCACAAGAGCGAACGGAGAAACCACGTTTGAAAAAAGTCTTGGTACCATCTGAGGAAAATGCCACCGTCGACAAACAACCAAGTTTTTGCGTACTGGTTATCAGAAACGTGCTGCGCCATGCGAGATTCTCGAATCAAACGGTTGTTTCGATAGATATGGTGATTGCCCATGAAGACCATTTCCTCCAACTTTTCTTCGGTGAAGCCGGCGCGCAAAATGCGCGTCGCCCGGGACGCGCAAAACATCGCCGTGAAGAGGAGTGACGCGACAATCAGCGCTCCCATGAGCTGAGCCATTTCTGGTTGTTCCTTGAAAGTGTACAAAATGAATATAGCCGAGCCAATGACGCGATAGAGCGAACTGGTTTGGTCTTGAAATGTAAACCATAAATCTGTGCGCACGACGCGAACGTCAGACGTCGCGGAGACGCGAAAGAGCGACTCCGCGCTTCCTAAGCTGTCGATATCGCACGCGGTCATAGAAGAATACTTTTTCGTCAATAATGACTCAAAGTGCGTCGACAGATCAAATCCACCGCTCCAAAAGTGCAGCACGGTGTGAAAACGAAACAATTCAATGCCGACAAAGACGAGCGCGCACAACAACGCCCAATCAATGCGCTGATTGATAAACCCGTAGTTGACCAAGTACGTAAACGTAATCGACCACACAAAAGTCTCCAGTGCAGCTCTTATAAATAGCACAGCTTGAAATCGCCAGATAAGAGACTTTACCGTGGGCACGCGTAGGCACTCCAGCAGAAACGCCTTCATGAGCCGAGCGATTTTTTTAAAGCTTGAAAACTCATGTAATTTCCCCTCAAAGCCGTTCGGAAACGACGTCATGGATTGAATGTACACCACACACACTTCAATGGGAAATACTCGCGCTGGAAACAGGGCATCAGCAACCTCGACGATGCACATTACGAATTTTCGTTCTGGCGCAAAGTGCGGATCAAACGTGAGCCCGAGTCGAAACGTCATCGAACGCTCGCCCGCGAGCACGCGTACTCGAATTTTTGTCGACGATATCGTCGCCACGCGCGCTTCGGGCGTTGCAAACCCATACTGCGTGTCGTACATCGGCGCATCGGGAAGTGTAAAGTGCGTCAATAACTTGGCGTCGCGACTGAAAAATTCAATATCTGCGTGCGCTTCGTCGTTGTTATTCCCGCTTCGAATGACAGTGATGTCAACAAAGCTTTCGTCGTCGCCGACTCGTAAGACATTCGTGGTGAATGAAACCTTTGGCGTCTTTAAAGGAATTTCCGCGCGTTTATTAACCATGAGCACGGCTGTTTTTAGTTCCCGCAGCACTTCGTCGTGGCAAAAGACGGGCTGATGATCCAAGCGGTCAAGCGTCTCTCTGACTTTATTCGCTTGAGAAATGTTGTACGAGCCTGGAGCAAATGCGCGCTGACGATGTACGTACACGTACACGAGCGCAATGCCGAGTGTGCATATGGCTCCAATTAATACAGAGTACACCATCGTCACAGGATTCACGTACGGCTCCCATGCATCGCGATTGAGTTTTAGCCAGGCGCACGCGACGTCGTACTCGTCTAAACTTGCGTCTTCGGCAAGCATCGAATTCATCAGCCTTAAATCGCTCGATTGAAACGTCCAACTCTCAAGCATGGTGTATGCATCGAGGAAACGCCCGCGATTTTGTGTGTACCCGCCGATTTCGATAGTTTCGAATGGAAAATCACACGCCGCTGCGGCGTTGCCGGATTGAAACGAAAAAGCATCGCTGCCGCTAGCGTAGGATGAAAATCCATCGCAATAATTTGCGTCTTGCATGGATACGCGCATGTACGACGCAAACGACACCAATCCAGCGGGTTCGCTGCTTTGAAATAATACAGGCGTGCCCGCGGCGAGCGCGGTGCTGATGAGCGTCGCGACGTCGCCGTAGACGATTTCGATTGGCAAACCCGACAGCGTCACGCGTGCCTCATTCGCCCCATGCAAATCCTCTGCATTCGCCACCAATAATGCTATACAATTCGGTACCGCTCCTGCACCGACGCACCTAGTTGTATCACCTAGTCTATACGCTAATCTTGAACAGCATTGCGCGACGGGAGATTGCCACGCGCCCGTCGCGCAATCGAGCACGCCTCCGAAACGCTCGACGCTCGACGCTCCCGCGCACGGCGTCGTCAATTCTAAATTCGTCGATGGCAACTCACTGGCGAGCATCAACCTCGCCGTCGGTGCTGCCGTCGCATCAAACGCCCCCGACGCGCTCAACGACGTCAACGTCGACCACGCCGACGACGCCGCGCTCGCGTCCACAAACCATCCCTGCCTCGACACCACGCCAGTTTTCCCCAATATATCCAACGCCCTCGCACCCGCCTTTGTGCTTTGTGCCATCGCCCACGTGCGTCCAACGCTTCCATCTTCCGGTCGCAGCATGACATCAAACGTGCTCTCGCCCGAGGCGACGCTCGCGTATCGCCGACTGCTCGCGCCGTCAAACGCCGACGTCCCAGTCCTCGTCCCGTCGTACGCGTACGTCTCCACCTCGTACCCAAGTTTCTCCTCGAGCAGTATCCGCACCGCCGTCGTCAATAATCGATGTGACGCATCATCCGTGGCGTTCTAGCGCCCCGAGCACACCCGCACACACAGCGCACGCACGCGCGTCAGTCGCCCCGCGAAAAAGCCCAGTCAGCGAAAAAGCACCACAACGACACAAACAACGCCGCAACACGCGCGCACGCACCTCCAACCGAATCGCCCGACGCATGAACGCAGGCACATTCTTCGCCTCGTACACCTCATCGCGCGCGAAACACGCCGCGGCGCACGCGCGCGCCGCAAACGCGCACGCGAGAACCGCCGCCAGGCGCACGACGCGCCCCCGCGTCATCGTTCGGCGCCGCGCCGCGCGCGTCTCGCGCACCGAACCGCGCGACGCGCGCGACGGCGACAAACCCACCACATCGTGCATCATCCGCACCGCGCGCGCGCACCGCGCGAGCGCACACCGCGCGCGACGCTCGCGCAACGTTCGCGCGACGCGTTTTGGCGCGCGGACCGACCGCGTGATATGAAAAGACACCCTCCGTCGGTCCATCGATCGATATGACGCGTCGATCGATGTGTGCTTTGATCGATCACGTCCATCGATCGAATTGGGCGAATGCGTGGCTTCGAATGTCCGAATATCCAACCGACGGCACCGAGGCGGTGACGGTCCATTCGATCGATATGACGCGTCGATCGATGTGTGCTTTGATCGATCACGTCCATCGATCGAATTGGGCGAATGCGTGGCTTCGAATGTCCGAATATCCAACCGACGGCACCGAGGCGGTGACGGTCCATTCGATCGATATAACGCGTCGATCGATGTGTGCTTTGATCGATCACGTCCATCGATCGAATTGGGCGAATGCGTGGCTTCGAATGTCCGAATATCCAACCGACGGCACCGGATCGCGTTCGCCTGCATCGCCGCCACAGTCGCCGTCGCCGTGGATGTCATCCGATGACGCGCGCGCTCCGCCGTCGTCGCGCGTGGTCGTCTTCGATGTCCCCGTGCGCGCGCTGCAGCGCGGATTCTCCTTCGCGCGCGCCAACGCGGCGAAGCAGCTGGATGTCATTCGCGCCATTCCTGGGGATGTGAAGCGCGCGCGAAAGCGGTTGCGCGAGCGACGACGGACGCGCAAGGGCGCGGCGGCGTCGAGACGGATGCGGGCGATGGTGCATCGAGGGAACCGCATCGGTGCGCGCGAGGATGATGAGACGACGAATCATTTGGGGCTGTGTTTGCAGATTGGATTGGCGGTGGCGTGCGATGCGTCGGAGGACGCGGCGACGCGCGAGCTTATGGCGTCGTCTGTGGAGCACGGTGGGCGAGTGAGGTGTCGTAGGGTGGTGTGTGACGTGGTGTCGCAAAAATTGGCGGATGGGGGCGAGGCGACGCCGAGTTTTACGTTTATCGTTGACGCTCCGGAGGCGTTTGCGGCGGTTCGGGACGCGTGGGGGATGGATGACGACGTGTATAGGAAGGCTTTGGCGCTCGATGGGTTTGACGGTGGCGACAAGGCGTGGAAGATGTCGAAAAGGGGGGATTTGAAGGGCACGATCGTCGCCGCCGAAGATGAGACGCTGTCGACGTCAAAGACGACGCTTCGCGTGATTTCGCAAGGTTTAGCGAGCGGCAAGTCTCGGTCGTGGTTCTTTTGCAGCGAAGATGGTACGTTATTGATTAAAACGTGCGATGCGCGCGAGAAAAGAGAGCTACTAAAAATGCTTCCGAGGTATACGCGGTATGTCAAGGAGAATAGTACGACATCGCTGTTGCCGCAATTTTACGGCTTGTACACGTTGAAGTTTAGCGGTGCTAGCGAATTATCGTTTGTGGTGATGAATTACTGGTTCGCGTCGACGAAACACATCGGTAAGAGATACGATCTTAAGGGTAGCACTCATGGTCGCTCGGCGAGCGAGCGCGAAAGGCGCAAGGGCGACGCGGCGATTTACAAGGATAACGATTTCGACCAAGCCGACGCCGCGCAGACGCGTCACGCGGAGGATATTTGTGCAGTGCTGAAGAAAGATGCCGAGTTTCTGGCGTCTTGCAACTTGATTGATTATTCTCTAGTGTATGGTCATTACACCGCGCAAACGGACTTTGAACGTTTGGAAGCGACAGCGGCGTTCGACGAGCAAGAATCTCAAGCGTGGCATGCCGACTCACGCGTCTGCACGCCGCGCGCGAATAGAGGCGGCGCTGACGAGTCTCCGCCGTACACTCCGAGAAGCCCTCAAAACAAAGTCTTCGATGGCGTGCTGGAAGACGACGACGGGTCAGTTCCAGAAGACGAAGGGGAAGAAGTAGAAGAAGAAGAAGAACAAGAAGAGCAAGAACAAGAAGACAATAATGAGGAGGCTGACGAAGGCGAGGCGCTCTCAATGTCGCCTGTGGATGACGGTTCTCAGACCGCTACTCCATTGAAGCTTGTCGTTTTATCGAACAGAACGAATCCATTCTGCGCGTTTTTTGGCGACGTCGCGCGTGTGAACCAACTTCGCGTGGTAAACATGGAAAACGGCGCGGCGTTTGTCGGTCTCATCGACGTCTTGACCCCGTACGGCGTAAAGAAGAAGATTGAAAACTTTTTCACGGGTAAGCTATTGTGTGGGAGGGATGTATCGTGTCAGCCCCCGAAGCGGTACGCGGCGAGGTTCTATGCGTTCATGAAGGAACGCGTATTTATAGCTAAGTAACATCCGTCGTTAGCGTGTGTAATACAAACATGTGACGTGGAAAACCATCTTCATTGTCAGACGCACGGTGAAATAATGCAGACGTTTGACCGCCGCCAAGCGATTGTGGTATCTTTATCTTGTATCAGCGCGATGTTTCTTTCGTTTAGTGTCAGTGATTCTCACGCGGCGCGCATCTTACCGCTCGTTCCCGTACGAGCGCCGCTTTTGACTCCGTATTTCGCGCCGTGGACGCTTCGAGCATGGCAACCCATTGAGTTTTCTATCGCCAGCGCCCCTGAAGCCGCACCGGAGCCCGAAGAAGAAGAAGAAGAAGATATATCATATGATGACGTATCCTACGCTGTTGAAGACGCTGATAATGTCGCTGATGTCGATATGGTTGACTACGACGAGTCCTCCTCCTCTTCCACGACGCCGTCCCACATTCGTGACGATTGGCGCGACGTGAAGATCGAACCACGTTCGGCGGCGGTATCATTCAAGCGCCAAGGATGGACTGGATTTGGCATTGAAAGTGCGTTCACCGCAACGGTGTCGCCGCCATAGAACTGTGTATATCCGAGGTTGGAATACAGTTGCTCGGGACGGCTATCGTCTTCGGCGTCGGCGTCACATCGCGCCTCGCCGCCATAGAACTGCGTACTTCTCTGTAACGCGCGATCGATACAGTTACACACACGTGCGCGCCTTCCGTGCCTGTATACACCATTCGCCGGCGCGCACATCATGGCTAAAGCTCGCAGACGTGCGCCGCGACCGCTCGACGTCGTAGACGCCCACCTGAGCAACCAAGACGACGCGTTTCTCGACACCGATGAACAAAAGCAAGTTATCGACGCGTTCGCACTCGAACTCGCGCGCCAGCGTCGGGCTTTGGGGGCGGGGTTCGGGGCGTTGAGCGCGCTCGGCGTCGGCGTCGCGTCGCGGCTCGCGGTTCGCGCGGCTCACGCGTCGTTCAACTCGCGCGATATCGGCGCCATTGACCGCGCCTGGGCGTTGGCGCCACACTTTTATGCGTACACAACGCATGAAGCGAGCGCGAGACGGTTGGCGCTCGTGGCTGGCGCAGATGTATTGGCGCTCGCGTGTTTCGCGAGCGGCGGCTACGCGAGCCGAGCGACGTTTTCATTCGAGGGACGAGGCGCGCGCCGCGCGGCATTCGTGACAGTGGCGTTCGCATTCGCAGCGTCTACGATGTGGTTTGCGTTGACGAAAACATTCGCGGTGTCGTGCGTCTTGGGGATGTATGCATTGATGCTTCGATTCGCGTTTGCGTCGTGCGACGAAGCGGCGGGGACGCTTTCGCGACTCGAGCGGTCGACGTACGAGCACAAGAAACTGTAGCAAAACGAGTAGTAGCAGTAGCCTTAGTAGCCGTAGTGCATGTTGTAGCAATAGTTGTACCGGTATCGTCAGGGGTAGTCGTAGAAGAAGATCACAATTTAATTAAAAGGCGCCACCGCTGAGTAATCGGTCGACGGCGGCGTGGACGTTGCCACCAGTCGCTCGCAACGCTCGAATGTTTTCTTGCGTGTCAAAGAATCCCATGTCATTCAACTGCGACAGCTGTGACGCATAAATTTCTTCAGGTGGACCTTGCGGTGCAGGCGGCGCCGCGAATTGGCTGCCAAACACGCTTCCCAATCCGGCGTCGCCGCCGAGCGTGCGCATCGCTTGTTGCATTTGCGCCATCGCGCGAAGGTTTTCTGGGTTCATCATCGCGCGCAACGCTTCTGGATTTTGTAGCATTTGTCGCATTTGCGGATTGGCATCCACCATCTGTCGCATTTGTGGGTTCATGTTAATCATGGCCTCCATCGCTTGCGGGTTTGAAAGCATCGACGACATCGCCTGTTGCATGTGCGGATTGTCAATCATGGCGGCGACGCGTTCCATTTCTGAACCGGATCCGCCGCCCATCATCATGTCGTCGCCGAAAGCACCCCCAAATGGGAAACCAGCACCCGATGATGGCGTCGTCGTCGATGTCGCCGCCGCCGCGGGCGCCGCGGGCGCGCCCCAGGGATTCGGCAACGGCCCATCCGCGGGCGCCGGTTGTCGCTGGTTATCAGTATTCGCGTTATCGCCACCACCCATGCCACCACCGCCTAAACTATCTATGCCCGCAGTCGACTCATACATCTGGCGCAACGCGTTAAACCCCCCAGGGTGGCTCGAGATGTTCGACAGCGCTCGGTCGTTCGACCGCATCGCCTCTTGCATCAACGACGGGTTCGTCGCCACGTTGAGCATCTGTCGCATCGTCTCCGGATCACGCAGCGCCGCACGTAGCTGGGGATTCGCCTCCATCGCCCCCGCGAGCGCTGGATTACTTGCAATCATCTCCTCCATCGCCTCTGGATCGCTAAACATCTGCTCGAGTTGACCTCGAACAAACGGGTTTGACATCATCTGTTGAAACATCTCCGGCGACGCCGCCGACTCATCAAACCCTTGTGACATCGGGAACCCGAAACCAGCACTCAACCCCGGCGCATGCGGAGCACCACCACCAAACGCCGTCGTCGCGGGTTGCGCCGTCGCCGTCGCCGCGGACGCCGTCGCCGTCGCCGTCGCCGCCGGAGCCGGAGCCGCCGCCGCGCGCACCACGTGAATCACGCAATCATTCACCACCCCATATTCACTCAACGCGCACTCATCCTTAAGCACGCGCCCTTTGTAAATCAACCTCAACGCACGTCCATCCTCCTCGTCGTCCTGCGCGGCGATGCGCGCCTTGAGCTCGCGCGTCGTCGTCGTCGACGCATCGATGGCGTCGAACGTCACGCGCGCGCCATCGGCGCGCTTACAGTGCACCGTAATCATCCCCCGAACGCGCGTACAGCACGCAGACAACGCGCGTGAAAGAACAAGAAAAAAAAAGGTTCGACGTCGGTGAATCCGACGCGCTCGACCGCGATCGATCGATCGATCGTCACGCGTCGCGTGCGGCCGATGACGTCGTCGAATGACGATGCCGAATGGAGGCGCCTCGGGACGACGCGAACACGCCGAATGTCCGATCCAAAAAACCCAAACCGCCCTTCCCTTCCCCATCTATGTCCCCTACCCCTCTTAAGTACGCGCGCGCACGCCCTCGCACGACCATAAACAATTTTACCCCGAACCACGCGCGAGCGCACGGCGTTCAAGTCAACGCCAGTATGGGCGGTTTGAGCGCGTGCGTTCGTGACGTCGTCGTCGTCGTCGGTCCGGTCGACCGCGCCGCACTGTGCGACGCGGATATCCAGGTCGCGCCACGATGATGGCTTTCTCGTCGACGATGTCCACGGTACGTGTCCACGCGACGCGACGCGCGCATGGATGGGCGTATTTTCGTTCGCGCGAGATGGGTTCGATCGCGCGCGCGCGGCGACGTCGGTGTCGCGCGTATGGATGGATGGATGGATGGATGGATGGGATGGCGTTTGGGGTTTGAGGGTTTGACGATGCGGCGGCTGTGGATTCGCGCGCGCGTGGTGCGATGCGATGACGCGTTCGCGATGACTGACGCGTGATTGCGTGCGTGATTATTTGTGTGATGTAGCTTTCGCTCGCTGCGTCGAAGTCGGTCGCGATTCGCGGCGATGCGGTGCAAGTGAAGGCGGCCAAGCAGCCTCGTGTGGGTGGGGCTGGGTTTACGGCGACCGCGAACGCCGACGCCGATCGCTTGCGTTTGCACAACTTGAGCCCGCTTGAGGGGTCGCGACGCACGAAGAAGCGCGTCGGTCGCGGTTATGGCGCCGGTCAAGGGGGCTCTTGCGGTCTCGGCATGGTACGTGTCGCGGGCGCGCGTCGCGCGCGGATACCGTCGCGCGGAGCGATTCGCGCGATTGTTTGTTTCGTCGCGTTTGAGCTCGCGGAAGGCGCTCGTTTGGGGCTTGTGATTGCGTGTACTGACTAAGAAACGTGATGTGTCATTTTTTTTCGTAATACGCACAGAGAGGACAAAAGGCGAAGAAGGGACCTGGCACGCGCACGGGCTTTGAAGGGGGCCAAACGCCGATGTACCGACGCTTCCCGAAGCTCCGCGGTATCGCGGGCGGCAACTCTAACGGGGTCAACAAGCATGTCGTGGTTAACGTTGGTGATTTGGCTGAGGCTGTCGCGGCTAACAAGTTGGATGGTTCTGCGGAGATTACGCTCGAATCCTTGAAGTCTGCGGGCCTCATCAAGGCGACGGGTTTCTACAGAAACTTGCCCTTGAAGGTTTTAGGCGAAGGCGAGTTGGCCAGCGGGTTGAAGGTCAAGGCTGCGGCGTTCTCCGAGTCTGCGAAGGCGAAGCTTGAAGCTGCTGGTGGTAGCTGTGAAGTCATCCCGGCGCGACCGAAGTGGTCTCGCGAGGCGGCGGCGGCGGCGGCCAAGTAAACTGTGTGTTAGTTGCGCGGCGCTCTCAGAGCTTAACTCTTTGCATCGCTTTATAATACCTATTTTTTAAATCAACGCTCTACCTGGTGCTCCAATGGACCGCTACGCTATCATTATTCTACGACTTCACCCGCCGACGTGCCCATCCAACACGCTCGCGTCCACGCCGTCTAAAGTCATCTTATTCCTCACCGCTTGCGTGGGAACGCCCATTTTAATCATCTTGAAATACTTCCCATACACTGGATCGTTCGTCATCGCATTCGTCTCGGGCTGTTCGGGCGCCGCTCGCTCCTCGGTCTCGAGCGCCGGCGCGTCTTCGTCTCCTCGAAGACGAGGCGACGTCGATACGGCGACCTGCACCTCCTCTGCGACATCCAACGACGCGCCCTCCTCGTCGCGCTCACGCACGATGTGAGCATCCTCGACGTCGTTCTGCACCGTCACCGCGGTCGTCTCCGCGCGCGCCGCGCCCAACGTCGCTTCCAACAACCGCGCGCTCGTCTCTGCCTCCCTCAACCTCGCCTCCGCCTTGGCCAACTTCCCTTCCGCCGCGCTCGAGACCCGGTTTAACATCTTCACCGTCTGCGCCGCGAACGCGTTGAGCACCGTGGCGAGCTTCTGATCATTTATCGCCGGTAAAGTCGCCTCGAGTCGCTCGACTTCTTCATCCATGATGATGACTCGCACACGCGTCGTTGACGATGAACGCGCCCACTGACCGCGCCTTCGCGTCGCACACGTCGCCGTGTCGTTCGCCGCACACCGACACGTGCGTCTCCGCGCGCGTACCTCGCGCCTGTGTCGACGAATGACGAAAGACGAGTGACGAAATTTCAAAAATATAAAAACAGCTCCACACATCTTGCCGCGGTGTCCGTCGCTCGCGCGCCGCGTGCACCGAATCGCAAGCATGACCGACGACAACGAACGCCTGGTCCCCGTGCAAGTCGAGAGCAAGATCAAAGAGCGCGTGCTCGAGGTGCGCAAAGAGTTTGAGCACTTGGAGCTCGCGTTTGAAGCGGCGAACGAGGCTGGGGAAGCCGCGGAACGGCGCACGCCCGGGTCGTCCGCGCCGTTGCGCGCCAAGGTGCAGGCGCTGTGCGCGATACAGCACGAGAAGGAGCTGGAGATCTTGGCGTTGGAGGCGTTGAAGAGCGAGTACGAGTGTTGGTCTGCAAAGGAGTTTGATTTCGAGGCGTATTTGAAGACAAAGATGCGCGCGTTGGAGCGGGGAACGCCGGTGAACGACGCGCCGCTCAAGGCGTTCGATGCGGCGGTGCGCGGTGGATGTGAGACGCTTGATGATGATGCGGAATTTATGGTTGTCGGTGGCGGCGGCGACGGCGCCAAGGGCGTGAAGAACGCCAAATGTCCACTGTCGTTGAAAAAGGTTGAGGATTTAGACGAGCCGCTGGAAGATTTGAAAGGATATGTGTACGAAGCTGTGGCGATTTTGGATTATTTCGGGCGCAAGACATCGGTGCCGTGTCCGGTGGCGGGCACGGTGCATACGGTGAAACGCGCGGACTTGAAACCGTCCAAGGCGGTGCAGCGGCTCAAGGCGCGACACTTGGCGGCGTCGCGCGCGAATGACAATGAACGCGATTCCCAGTACATATCGCCTTAGATGATGATGATGATGATTGTATTATTATTATAAAAAAAAGCAAGGAAACAAAGAAATACTTTTTAAATATTTAGTAAAGTCCGATAGCCTTCCACCAAAGACCGCCAAAGATGGCCCAAATGAGCACGTTGACGACGCCGCAAATGCCTCCGAGGCGAAAGTAATCCTTGAGCTCGACGAATCCGGCGCCGTAATAGCACGCAGATTGACCGCTGGCGTAGTGCGTGATGCCACCAAACAAGTTGGTGTGGAACGCCATGGATAATCCAACCAAGATGGGGGGTGCGCCAGCCGCCATCATCATCGCCATGAACGCCGTGGACAACGCCGCGACTTGCGCGGTTTGCGACGCAAAGAGATAATGAATCGCGAAATAAAATCCGTGAAGCAAAATCATCACTTGTGGCCAGGCTAAGTTCGCTGCGGTCAACGCCCCAGCGACTGTGGAGCTGAGATAGTTGATGAAACCCAACTCGTTGAGCTGGGCGGACATGCCGATGAGCACGGCGAACCACAACAACGTGTCCCACGCACCCTTTTCGTTCAAGCACTCAGCCCAGGAGATGACGCCAGAGACGAGTTGGAGGCTCATACCGAACATCGCCGCGACAACCGGGGCAATACCGAACGGTTGGAAAACCCACATGAACACCGTGATGCTCATCGTTATAACCACCATGAGTTCGTCTTGCGTGAGCGGGCCGAGTTCCTTCAACTTGGCCGCGGCTTGCGCCGGGGCGTCCGGGGTCGATTGCACCTCGGGCGGGTACAATTTGTACACCAAGAGCGGGGTGACGAGTAAACCAATGATGGCGGGCACGCACGCCGCCTTGAACCAGGTCAACCACGGCGAGACGACGACAATGCCGAGAGACGCGGCGAGCTTGAGCGACAATAAATTTTGCGCCGCCGCCGTCATGCACATCGCGCTCGAGTGCCCGCTCGATTGCAATTGCGATTGCACCAAGAACGCACCGAGCTTTTTCGACGTCGGGCCTGGTTCAGAGCCAGCTTGCTTGGCCAGGCTCGTAATGATCGGCAAGTACACGCCGCCGGCGCGCGCCGTCGTGCTCGGCATCGCCGGCGCCAAGAGAGCCTCTGAAAGCGTCAACCCATACGATAACCCGAGCGTCGACTTCCCGAGCGCACGCACGAACAACGTCGCCACACGATCACCCAAACCAGTGCGAACAAACCCTCTGGCAAAGAAAAACGCGAGCACAATGAGCCAAATCACATCATTCGTCATCGCGCTAAACGCCGCTTGAAACGTCAAGGTTTTCGTCACCACCGCCGTCGTCATTCCAATAAACGCCCACGCCCCCACGGGCAACGGGCTCAGCACCAACCCACTAATGGTACTAAGAAAAATAGACAACAACGCCCACGCTTGCGGAACCACCGCATCGGGGCGAGGAATCAAGAAATTCACAATCAACCCGACGCTCACGCTCGCGACGAGCGGCGCCACCGCCGCGCCCTTCCACACAAACTTTGTCGACGCCGACGGCGCCGACGCCGCCGAACTCATCGCCACCGCGGACGACGCATGCGCGACAGTCATCACGCGCCGCGTCGACGGCGCCACGCGCGGCATCGCGCGACGCGGCGCCGATGAGCTCGCGCAGCGCAGTGGTTTCGGAATGGTTGCGCAACCCATCGCAGCTCTGGACGTGTTCGTCGTCGTTTTCGCCGAATTCGCGCTCGTGCGCGGGCGCACCGCGGAGAACGTCGTTGAGAGCATCATCGCGATCGATCGTCGCTGCGTCGCTGCGTCGCGCGATGGCGCGCGACGACCGCGAACGCCCGACCCATCATCCATTGGGGGGGGGCTTCGTAACGACTTTGCTCGACGTCCTCAAAAACCACCACGTGTTCTAGACTACCCTTAAACATATATACTATACGTAGTACATGCGATCGCGATCTTCAAGAAATCAAAACGTCGAGTATAGCATACCTCATGTATATAGTAGTGTTCGTATGTCCGAACTAAATATTTATGTAGTAGGCATTTAGGGTTGAG
>Ga0255765_1002412_pt1 | contig 21200 bp, 13 predicted proteins | sample 041ome_8_FD_179965 | JGI IMG/M metagenome (GOLD analysis project Ga0255765, IMG submission 179965) | Coastal salt marsh microbial communities from the Groves Creek Marsh, Skidaway Island, Georgia - 041407BS metaG (version 2) | ecosystem: Environmental > Aquatic > Marine > Intertidal zone > Salt...
GATCGACATGTCGCGCGCGTCGGCGTCGGCGTCGCGTGCGGTGGATGCGCGAGGGACTTTCTGTCGCGAATTGTCCGACGATGATGATGATGATGATGATGTGGGCCGTCGACGACGCGACGACGACGCGTGCGCGAGCGTTCGAGGGATCGGCGCGCGTGCGTGGTCGTGCGTGGTCGCGCGCGGTGCGTCGGTGCGTCGGTTATTCGCGCGGTAAGGCGGCGTCGGCGTGTGCCGCGACAAGGTCGCGTCGGCGACGGGATGTCGCGGCACTGAACCCGGTATTCGAGTGGGTGCGTGCGTGCCTGATCGTGATTGGTCGAGGGTGGGGATTGGGGAATCCACGCGCGCGCGCGCGCGTCGCGCGCGTCACGCGCGCGCGTTCGTGCGCGTTCGCGCGCGTTGGCGCGAGATCGCATCACGTGCGATTGGTTTCGCGCGCGCGCGCGCGCTGGGTGCGCGCGCGTCGGGCGCGCACGCGCGTGATTCGCGATCGCGCGATGGTGGTGCACGCGATGTGGCGCGCGCGAATGCGCGCGCGCATTCGACGCGCGCGCGCGAGCGCGAATCGCACCGCGGCGCGCGCGTGCGCGTGCGAGCGTTTTTTTCTCGAGACGTCTTCGCGCGCATCGTTGTCGCGCACCGTCTTCGCGACCGCGATCGCGCATCGCGAGACGCGCGAAGAATGCGCCCGTAGAATCGCGCGCATCGCGAGACGCGCTTTAGTCGTCGCGCGATCGCGAATGCATTCGCGCGCCGTTCGCGCATCGTCGCGCGCGCGCGCGTCGACGCGCGACACCAACGCCACCGCGCGCGCGTCGACGCTCGAAAACCTATCGCGCGATCACTCGCACGCGCACGTGCGCGCCACCGCGCGCGCGCGCGACGACGACGACGACGAGGCGCAACACCAACGCCATCTCTCGCGCGCGTCGTCGTCGCAGACACTGTTTCGCCAGGGGCTGGGCGCGAGGATTCAAACCGTCACATTTGACATCCACGACGTCGCGCGTCGCGCGCACGCATAAACCCCCGAACCCGCCATTGGAGGCATGCGTACGCCCAGACGCACATCACATCGATGACACCCATCGTGGATTCAAATCGACACCTGAACCGCACCCCATACATCATCGCCATATGCGCCAATTGAGGACCCACACGCGTGCGCGCACATAAAACGACTATGTGTCGTCACGTGATCCACGAATATTCTAGTCCAATACACGTGTGTACAATGATAAAAACGTCGACGACGCCCGCGAGGTCGACGCCGTTTGGCTCGATCGAGCGATCGCGACGTCACCCGTGGTCGTCATCTGGTGTCGTTCATGTCGCACGCCGCCGACGCGCAACGCGCGATGAGCGCCGCCACGGCGGTGAAAACGATCACGGTGCGTGCGATTATGTACGATGCGCGAGACAGGACGCGCGACGAAGGGCGGTGGATTGGATGGTTTTGTATTTATCCACTCTGGCGCGATCGCGCATCGATGGGATGAAAGATGCGATCGCGCGCGGAGTGACGCGTGCGTGGGGGGATGTGGGCGTGACGTGGGCGCGTATGGTGTGTACTGACATCGTGATGTGTGTTTTGATGCGTGTGATAGAGTGGGAAGAGCCGTGTGAGACGGAGCGAGGCGACGACGACGCGCGCTTTGAATCGCGCGTCTCGCGTCGAGGCGCCAGCGGGCGATGAAGGCGTTGAAGGGTCGGCGATTCGTCGCGTTGGTGCGGCGAGCGTGGTTGCGCTTTCTATCTTTGCTGGTGTTGAGGGGGTGATTGAGCCGGAAATGGCGAATGCGGCGCCGATGGAGGCTACGCGTAGCGCGTCGGCGTTGCCGGAGGGCCTCTCCGTGCCCGAGCCGAAGAAGCGCTCGGCGACTCCGGCGACTAAGACGGCGTCTGCGGCGACCAAGACGAACAACGTTGTGAAGTCTACGGTGGTGAAGACCGCGCCCAAGGTCACGAAGGGTGCGTTGGCGAAGAATGTGCAAGATTTCGACGGCGAGTTTCAAATCAAGCTCAACGGCCCGGTGACCAAGCCGGCGGCGACCGCGGCGACGAAGAACGGCCCGGCCCCGCTCCCGTCTGTGTCCAAGGACGTGAAGCGTCAAACCTTCGATGAATCGACGTTCGAAACCGTTCGCTCCGAGGCGAAGAAGGGTCAAAAGGCTGGTGTGCGTGGCCTCGCCAAGGCGCCGACGCCGGTGTACGCCGCCGCCGCTGGAGGCGTCGGCGCCGCCATCGCGGGTGCCTTTGGCGTCGGTGCCAAGGGTGCGGCGTCAAAGGGTGCGGCGTCTGCCGCCGCTAAGGGCTTCACTGCGGTTGATGCCGTCGAAGCTGCGGCCGTCGTCGTCACTGGTGCTGCCGTGGGTGAAACCGGCAAGGGCGTCGTGAAGAAGAACTCGCGCATTTTGAACATCAGACGCACGCCTGAAGGCGAGCTTCCTCTCCCAGTGCAACTCGTCACCGCGGCCACGATTCCGGCTGGTTTGATCGGTACCATCGTCGGTGGTCTCGCCTCCGTTGGTGCCGATGGTATGTCCGCTCCGGCGGCTAGAGCCGAAGCTGAAGCCTCCGTCGCCGCCGCGATTAAGGAAGTCGCCGCGGACAAGCCGCAATCCCAGTCGGCGCCGCCGGTGGAATCCGCAGAAATCGCCGCGGCCAAGGCTGAAAAGGCTGAAAAGGCTGAAGCTGCCAACAAGGCCAAGGCTGAAAAGGCTGCCGCGGCTGCCGCTGAAAAGGCTGCTAAGGCTGAAGCCGCGGCCAAGGCGAAGGCGGAAGCTGACGCCGCCAAGGTTGAAGCCGCCGCCGCCAAGGCAAAGGAAGCCTCTGAAGTCGCCGCTGCCAAGGAAGCCACTGCGGTTGCTGAAGCTAAGGCTAAGGCCGAAGCCATCGCCAAGGCTGAAGCCGAAGCTGCGGCTGCCAAGGCGAAGGAGGAAGCCGCGCTCGATGAAGCGTTGAACGCCGCGCTCGCGAAATCCGCCAAGGTTGAATCCAAGCCCGTGGCAAAGGCTGAATCCAAGCCCGCCCCGGCCGTTAAGGCTGCCGCACCGGCTAAGGAAGAAGCCAAGAGCCCGATCTCTTCCAACGCCAAGACGTACACCAGCGAACTCGGCGAAGGCCTCTCTACCGTCGATTACGCCGCTGCCACGTCAAAGACGTACAACGTTCGCGAACGCCGCGCCGTCAAGCCGCAAGCCGCGCCCAAGCCCAAGTTTGAAAAGAAGATTGTCGAGAAGAAGGCTGTCACCAAGGCTCCGTCCGCGTCCTCTTTCGATTTCAAGATTCCAGAATTCAAGGCCCCCGAGTTCAAGGCGCCGAGCATCCCGAGCTTTGACTTGAACTCCGTCGTCAAGGCGCCGGAAGCCAAGGAAGCGGCGCCGGCGGATACCTCCGCCGCGGATGCTAAGAAGGCCAAGGAAGAAGCCGCCGCCGCTGCTGCCAAGGCCAAGGAGGAAGCTGCTGCCGCCAAGGCTAAGGAAGCCGCCGCTGCTGCTAAGGCTAAGGAAGAAGCCGCTGCTGCTAAGGCCAAGGAAGAAGCCGCCGCCGCCAAGGCCAAGGAAGAAGCCGCCGCTGCGGCTGCCGCCGCCAAGGCCAAGGCTGTCGTCGTCGAAGCCCCGAAGCCGAAGATGGCTGTGTCTTCCGCCGGTAGCAACGATTTGGGCTTCGACTTTGGCTCTTTGTCTCAATACATGGAAACTCCAGCGTCTTCGGCGCCCAAGGTTGACAAGAAGGCTGAAGCCGAAGCCGCGAAGAAGGAAGCCGCCGAGAAGGCTGCCGCTGAAGCCAAGAAGGCTGCTGCCGAGACTGAAGCTAAGGCTAAGAAGGCTGCCGCCCCGATGGCTGCGTCTTCCACCGGTAGCAGCGACTTGGGTTTTGACTTTGGTTCTCTCTCGCAATACATGGAGACGCCGTCTTCGTCCGCCGTGAAGGTTGACAAGAAGGCTGAAGCCGAAGCCAAGAAGGCGGCCGAAGCCGAAGCCAAGAAAGCGGCAGAAGAAGCCAAGAAGGCTGCGGAAGAAGCCAAGAAGGCGGCCGCGGCGAAGAAGGCAGCCACACCGATGGCTGCGTCCTCGGGCAACGGCGACTTGGGCTTTGATTTCGGCTCACTTTCGCAGTACACGACGGCGACGCCGACGACGCCCGTCATCAAGTCTGACCGCGCTAATGAAGCCGCCGCGGAGAAGAAGGCGAAGGCTGATGCCGCCAAGGCGAAGCAGCAAGCTATCGAGGATGCGAAGAAGGCTGAACGTGCCGCCGCCGAAGCTAAGAAGGGCAAGTTGGCTGCGCGCGCCGCCGCCGCGAAGAAGGCTCCCTCGCCCAAGCAAATCGCCGCTCCGGTGCCCAAGGCTTCTTTGCCGGGTGCCAAGGTTGATTTCAAGGCTGTCGAGGCGAAGCAATCCGAGAAGGCGTCTGGAATCAAGGCTAAGGCGGAAACGAGCCGTAAGGGCTCCTTCATGGGCGCGACTGCGGATGCCGCGTTTGCCGTCGCCGCCACGCTCGGTTTAGTGTTCGCCACAAAGGATGACAAGTTTGACGCCGTGAAGAAGATGGAAGTGAAGAAGGCTGCGCAAATCACGACGTTATCTAACAAACCCACGCCTGCGGCGAACGCCAAGGAAGCACAGTCCTGGATGGACAAATGGATGAAGAAGAGCGCGAAGCCCGCCGCCGCGGCGCCCGCGCCCGCGGCGCCGAAGGCGGCCCCGAAGGCCAAGTCTGACCCGGTTAAGAACGCCAAGGAGGCGCAATCATGGATGGATAGCTGGAAGAAGAATGTCAAGCCCGCTGCGGCGGCCGCTCCGGCCGCTGCGCCGAAGCCGGCGGCGCCCAAGTCTGACCCGGTGAAGAACGCCAAGGAGGCGCAGTCTTGGATGGACAACTGGACGAAGAACGTCAAGCCCGCCGCCGCCGCGTCAAAGCCATCTGCCGCGCCTGCTGCCGCGAAGGCTGACGCGCCCGCGCCCGCTGCGCCGAAGCCGGCTGCCGCGAAGCCTGGCGACGATTTGACCGCTGAACAACGCGAAGCCGCGTTGCAATGGATTAAGAAGTGGCGCGACGAAGGTCGCCCGACGGATGAATCCAAATTTGACGAAGCCAAGAAATGGTTGAAGGATCGCAACTTTTGAGATTAAAATATACATTCGCGCGCGTGCGTAAACACAAATTTGTTAAATGATGATATATCCAATCGATACACAACGTTTGATACTAAACATCTACATCTCACTCGAATTCCCCGTCGTCGACTCGGGTCGACGTTCCCTCTCCAACCCGTCGCAACAGTGTACGTGAGGCATGTTCGCCTTACCGCACACCCGACACCGCACAACTTCCTCAATAAACGGTACGCGTTTAAACTGATTTCGACGTTTTCGACGCGATGGCGTCACTTTACGCTTCGGAACCGCCATCAACCACGTCTCGAGCACCTTCGACCCCAACCCGCCGTCGCTCGGACACACCATCACATCCTCGTCCTCCTCGTCCTCCTCGTCCTCCTCCTCGTCGCGCACGCCCGAAACCGCGAAACGAACGCACGCGACGCTCGCGTCCTCGCCCCCTCGCACCGCGCCCACCTCGTTCGGCGTCACCAACGCGCGATGCAACGCCGTCACGCGGCCCATCGTCGTCGGCATCGACTCCCCGCGCGCGCCCGCGTGCCATTCGCGCACCGAGCACCCACACCGAGACGCCTGACGCACCGAACGCGCGATCGAAGTCGTCGCGCGGCGCATCGTCACCGCACAATTCGCCCGTGCGGGCGACGACGTGTGACGCGTCGACGACACGACGACGAACGACGACGACGACGACGACGCGCAAGGATTCATCGAGACGTCACCCTAAACCCTCCCATAAACCCTAGTCGACCAATCACGAACCGTAAGAAAACCCGGGTCCGACGCCCCTTCCCCACATTTCTCGTACTGTATCGATGTAAAGATCTATCAAGAGGTCCATACGCCCGTGAGGGTACACACACGCGGAGGTACATACACCACGAAGGTTATCCACACGCCCCGCCCACGCTGCGGCGTATCGCGCGTCACAGCGCGTCGACGACGGTGCCTCTCGCGCGTTTCGCCACGCACGCGCGCGCGTTGTGTGGTGTTCGTCTCGCGCGTCGCGTACGTGGTGGCGGTGCGGACCGGCGCGAGGCGGTGCGGGGCGATGAGCGCGCGCGCGACGATGCGCGCAGCGGTTGAGGTGCGCTTTTCGAGCGGGGCGCGCGCGGGTGCGGGGCGTGGGGCGACGAAGGCGGCGTCGCGCGGGAGATGTGCGCATGGGGGAGGGTGGCGCGCGGCGCGCGTGGGTGCGCGCGGACGGGTGCGTGGGAAGACGGTTGGTGCGTTGTCTGGGGCGGACGCGGTGGCGTTGGCGGACGCGGCGCGAGACGCGTGGGGTATTTTTGAAATCAGCGACGCTGGTGCGCTCATGGATGCCGCGAGTGCGTTAGCGAATGCTAGTGGTGGGGTTGATGTAGGAGATGTCGTGGCGAGTTCGAGCGGTGGGGTTGATGTAGGCGCGATGGTGGACGGCGCGGCGTTAAAGGATGCCATGGACGCGGTGATGGCGGATGAACGCGCGGCGAAGATTGCGAGCGGGGAGATTGTTGTGCCGCAACGCATGGAAGGTTGGCTCGCGCCGGTGTCCGATGCGCTCGAGGACTTGCTTTTTGCGATTCAAGGACAGTTGAAGAGTATGGGTGTGCCTTATTCAACGGGGAACGCGATTATCATTCTTACAATTTTAGTCAAGGCGGTTACTTTTCCGTTAACGAAGGACCAAGTCGTGAGCTCGCTGAACATGAAGAACTTGCAGCCACAAATTAAGTTGATTCGTGAAAAGTACGAAGATGATTCCGAGCGCATGAATGTCGAAATCAATCGATTGTATGAAGAAAACAACGTCAACCCGCTCGCCGGATGCGGGCCGTTGCTCTTGACGTTTCCAGTTTTGGCTGGCTTGTATCGCGCGTTCAACAACGCCGGCATCGATGGTGCATTCGATGAGGCGTGGTTTTTCCTTCCCTCGCTCGCTGGCCCGACGGATGCGAGAGATTTGAGTTGGTTGCTTCCGTTGGATTCAGACTTTGCGCCGCCGATTGGCTGGCACGATGCGTCGCTGTATTTGATTTTCCCAATCTTGACGACGATTTCGCAATTTGTCAGCATGGAGGTACTCAAGCCCGCAGAAGAAGAATCCACTGAAGAGATGAAGAATCAGTCTGTGCTTCTGAAGTTGTTACCATTCTTTATTGGCTACATTTCCCTCACCGTGCCCGCGGGTTTGGCGTTGTATTGGTTTTGGAACAACGTCTTCACGTCTAGCATTCAAGTGTTCTTGCGCAACGGTGGCGCCGTGGCGACTGTCGAAGCCCCTGACAACATCGCGCTGAAAATTCCTCTCGGGTGCGTGGTTATTCCGGAAGGTGCCGAATTCTTGGCTGCGGACGAGGAGTACACCGGTCCCAGTATTATTTGGGATGAGGAGTGGTTGGCGAAGTGGCAGGCAGAGCAAGCGGCGAACGCTCCGGCCGAAGCAGCGCAGGACGCGCTGGCTGCTGGCATGAGTGAAGAAGATGCCAAAGCAATGGAAGAAGCGTTGCGCACGCGTCTCCCACGTAAGAAAAACATAGCCGAGCGCAACTTAGCTACAGAGACTGAGTTGAAGTCAATCATCAAGGATTTCAAGGCGCGAGGCGAGGACCCTGAGACTATTCAAGTGCTTGAACAAGGTCTTGTAGCCTTGCGCGAATACAAGGCTGAGTTGAAAGCAAAGGCTAGCGAAAGTGAAGCCGCCGCAGCGAAGTAAGTGATTATGCTTGAAAGTAGTCTACACATGTCATAACAACGCGAAATTCTAAACTAATCTTTTCACGTTTCTTTGACGAGGATGTACGCCTTGAAGTTTTGTCCACCTGTGGTGCGCATCGTAAAAGAGTGCACGTGTGCAACGTTGCGCAAACCTAAACGTTTCCACAATTCCACGCGCTGATACGTCACCATGACTTTGAACTTTGACTTGTTGAGTTGTTTCGCTAACAGCTCAATCGTCTTTTCGTTGAACACTCGATCGTACATGTAAATGTGCGAAAACCTAAAAGCACCGTATGTTGTAGCATCTCCTTGTTCTAGCACGCATCGCGGCGGCGACATGAGCTCGACAGACTCTTCCGTCATAAAGGCTCGTGAACCGTCGAGGAGATCCGCTTGAACTTCCAAAGCCTTCGTCGCGCGCGACGGCACATATTCAATCCCGAGCGACTTGGAAACTTTAGCCGAGAGCGCGGCATGAAAGACAACCTTACCGTATCCACTTCCAATATCCACGAACGAGCTCTCTTCGCACAAGTCCAACCCGTTTGACGCCCACGCGGGCTGCCCTTTCACTGGCGTACGCAACGGCAAAGGCGAATCCAAATCCGCCGTGGATAACTCTTGTAACAACTGTAACAATCGCTCAATCGATCCTTCAGTCATTTCACCATACCCTTCACTCGCAGCGTTCTCTTCTTCTCCAGGTGTCTCCGTCTTAGCCTTTTTGATCGGCGACGCCTCCGCGCTCTTCGCCTCTGGCGTCTCCGACCCTTCGCCTCCGATCGATCGACGCTTCCGCGGGCCTTCCACGAGCCAATCGCTCGTCAAACCCCAATCCAAGTACGTCTTTTTATCAATGTATCGATACACGCTCTGTGTACGGTCACGAACACCATCGTCAGTCCACGCGCTCGCGCTCGCACAGCCTAAAAACGCCTCCCACAGGACGACGATCGCGCACGCAATGCGCGCACTCGCCTCTACCAAAAGCGCGCAAATCGCGCACGAGCGTACGACACGTACCTTAATCACTGGATCAACGCGCACGGGCGTGCCCTTGATCGGCGTGACCGGCGGTGACACCGCCGCGAGGCCATCGTGAAATTCTGCATTGTCAACGATCGGCGCCATCGATCGTTGCGCTTTGACGGGCGTCGACGGCGCGTCTAACGCGCTCGCGCGGCGTTTGCGCGCGCGAGTGAATGCTAACATACTATGCACGCGTTGTCGTTCGTGCGCGCGTGGTCGGTACGTCACCGCGCGTCGCGTTATGTCGCGCGCAACGTGTTTTTTCCAGTGTCGTTTTGGCGCCAAAAATCATCCCGAAACTTGCGCCGCGTCCGCGCGCGGGTACGATGCGATGTGCGGTGCACATGCAATACGGTAAATGTAGCGGTGGATTACAATGGCGAAGGGTGATGGAAATAATGCCGTGGACGTCGACGACGTACGGCTCACGGCTGGTCGACGTATTGCGCGAACGGCACCATGCGGTCGACGGTGGGCTCAGCCAAGAGCACCTCCGCGGGCACGAACGCCGGTGCCCCGTAGCCCTCGCCCGAGTGAATGAAATCCGACCCAAATAAAAGATACGTCAAGCAAAACACGACGGAAATGGCGGCGATGAATGGCCCAAATCCGAGAAATGTGGCGAAACCGAGTTTGATTAATTGCTCGGCGCGCGCCGGGAAACCGGCGAGACCTTCGGATTGCAACGCACGCGATCGCGCGAGCTGATCGCCGTCATCCACTGGTCGTCTATCCGCCTTGCTCGGAGCGAACCTCGGAGGCGCGTTGGCCGCGGCACCGAGCTTTTCGAATGGATTACTCGGCGTTCCGCTCGCCTTGGCGCCTCCTCCGCGTCGCGCGAGCTCATCCGCGAACGACGAGCTCAACGCGCTGTCCGACCCTTCGTCTTCGTCATCACCCCCGTTGTCGTCATCGCGCGATTCCTCTGCGGCACGCGCGCGTACAGACGCTCGCGCATCGCGCCACGCCACCGACGTCGTCGTCAGCATCATCCTCTGGCCATCGCGACGACACCTATATCCACCCCTCGCCGCCGACGCGCGCGCCGCCGACGCGCCCGCCCGCGCCGCATCGATCGCCATCGTCGTCGTCATCGCACCCTCGATCGTCGCGCGCTGTCGGCGTCGTCGATCGTCGCGAAGAGGCGTGGAGTGCGGCACACGTCAGACCTCACAATCATGCGCGCCGCGCTCGCGTGCGCCAAGACGCGGTCGCTCACTGTCGCGCCCTCGGTGCCGGTGCCTACGATAGGACGACATGACGTGCTCGTCGCCGTGCGCGCGGCTGGGGTGAACCGCATCGACGTCGGCGCCGTACGCGACGGCTACGCCACGGATGTGTTTACCGCTGGGACGTCATCATCGACGTGGATTCCAGGGCGCGAATTCGCCGGCGTCGTCGCCGACGTCGGGCGGGACGTGCGCGGGGTGTCTATAGGCGATCGCGTGTACGGCGCGATGTCGCCGACGACGTCGAGAGGGGCGTTCGCGGAGTACGCGGCGAGTCCGGCGCACGCGTTGGCGCGGACGCCAAACGACGTGACGGATGTCGACGCCGCGGCGATCCCGTTCGCCGCGCTCACGGCGTGGCGAGCGTTGCGAGATAAAGGTGGCGCGCGAGCGGGCGAGCGGGTGCTCGTGCTTGGCGGTGGGTCGGCGGTGGGCACGTGCGCGGCGGCGCTGGCGAGAGACTTGGGGTGCGAAGTGGCGGCGACGGCGCGCGCGAGGCATTTTGATCGTTTACGCGACATGGGCGTGCGAAATGTGGTGGATTATACCGTGAAGCATGCGCTGCGAGAGACGGCGGAGCGCGAGTCTTGGGCGCCTTTTGATGTGGCGGTGGATTGCGTGGGCACGCGGTCGACGGAGGCGCAAGCCATCGAGCGGTTAAAGTTGGGACTGGGACGCTACGTGACGCTGCATGGGGATTTAGGCAAACTCATCGGAGATGAACGAGGGATGATTGTGGGTGCGATGAAAGCTTTTACGGAGTACGCGAAGAAAAAGACGCTCAGTCGCTGGCAAAAGGATGTCGGTTACGAACAGGCGGTGATGCGAATGGATCCAGACGCGATGGTTGAAATAGCGCGACTAGTTGCCGACGGCGCTTTGCGCGTGCCCGTGGGCAAAGTTTTAGATTTAGATGACATTGAGCACGCGTTTGATGCCGCGCGTGATGGCTCTGCTGGAGGGAAAGTGGTGTTGCGTATCGCCAAAGATTAGATGGCGACGACGACGCATCGAGTAAAATTAATTATGTGTATTGCAATATGGAAAACTACTATCTGTTACTACTGCCTAGCACCTCACGCGGTCGTTACGAGTGTATGCGATAAACAAACTTACCACTTCCCGCCGCGCTCCCACGTGTACGCGTCTTGCGTGGGTTGTTCGCCGCCCGCCAAGACTCTTGCTATCGAGTCGCGGTCGGCGTCATCGAGCGAAAAGTCAAACAACGCCAAATGGTCTGGAATATGCGTGGCGTTACGCGCGCCCAGAATCACAGCTGGTACAACCGGCGACTCCAACACCCACTTTGACGCGACATTGGCGATGCTGGTGTTGTGCTTATCGGCAACCGCGCGCAAACATTTGAGTAAACTTTGGTACCAAGAATAGCCGCCGACGTTCCCCACGACGCTGGCGTATTTTCGCAAACTCGACGTGTTCATAACCACCTTGTCCGGTGGAGCGTCCAAATACCGGTCACTTAACAAACCACCAGCGACGACGCCATAAGGCAATAGTCCAACGCCCGTGGACTCGCAAAACTGCTTCATCACCTTCTCTGGTCGACGGTCCAAAAGCGAGTATTGAATTTGGTTTGTCGAAATCTCAGCGCCGGCATCAAGCATCTCCTTCATGCGTTGCGTGTCAAAATTCGTCAAAGACACCGCATCAATCACCCCTTTGTGCTTCAAGTCGGTCAAAAACAGCGCGGCGTCAACGTATCCGCGTTGGTTGTACTCGTTCCAATACATCTGCACCATGTCAATTTTATCCACACCCAACCGTTTTCGAGGCCTGTCAACGTTCGCCATCACCCAATCCTTCGTCATGTTCGATTGTTCGCGTCCAACGCAGCACAATTTCGTAAAGACTTGAATTTCGTCGCGATGTTTACGCGCGTGCTCCGTCTTCAAATATTCTCCAATGATGAGCTCGCTATCGCCGTAGCCGCACGCCTCTGGCCCAGTGTCGAACGTGCTTATGCCTGCATCGACGAACGAGGCAAAATCTTCAACCGCGGCGTCTCCTCGCGTGCGATCGGTCGCGCGATCTCCCCCGTGACCGCCAGAGAGTTGCCAACAACCTTTGATGACGCGCGACGGCGACGTCTTCGTCGAGCGCAGCGGCGCCTCCGCGCGAGGACACCGCGTCGTCACCGCCGCCGCCGCCGCCACTGCGTCATCCGAGAATACAAACGGCGACGACGTCACGATCAGTCCCGGCAAGACGATTGACATGGCGTGCATGTCCCGCCGAGACACCGCGCGCACGACAGTTGTGCTGCTGACTCGACCTCGAGCACGCGGCGCACGAATCACCGCGCCCACGCCGTCGCGTGCGCCCGCCGCGCCCGCCGCGCGCATGATGAATGTGATTGTCGGTTGCCTCGCGCGTCCCAGACGTCGTCTCGCCCGTCGTCGCGCGATCCCGGCGTCGTTCTTTGACGTCGAGCCGCGCGCGAGAGCCAATGAAAAAGCAATCTTCATTCCCGCGGCGCGTTCGAAACGTGCCAGTGTGCGCCGCGCGAGGACGCCATCGCCCGCGCGATGTCCACCGCGTGGTGGGACGCGCCCGCGACGTCGACGACGACGGGCGCGGGCGCCACGGGATGCGTCGTCGATCGCGCGCGCACGGCGAGGTTGACGTCACACGGGGAAGGCGCAGTGACGCGGTTGCTGTCGGCGTCGGACCTGAAACGCGCGATGGCGTCGACGTCGGCGGCGTGCGTGGTTGCGTTTACTGCGGAGTGGTGCGCGCCGTGCGTGCGGTTTAGGCCCAAGTTTGCAAGTTTGGCTCGAGAATTCGGGGAAGTGGCGTTCGCGGAGGTGGACATCGACGCGCTCGACGACGAGGCGGCTGACGCGGCGGCGGTTGAAACCGTGCCGACGTTTGTGTTGGTGAAGGGAGGCGTAGAAGTAGCAAGAATAGTAGGAGTAGCGCACAAGAGACCGGCGCGGCCGATTGCGGCGGCGATTAAAACGTATTTGTTGTAGTAGTCATTTCGGTTTGGTTGGTTTTACAAGACAAATCTGAGGAATAGCCAGGCGTGAATGAGCGCCCAATAGGATAACGCCGCGAACCGCAGCGCGGGTTGCGTGCGCATGACGCGAAAGAATCGCACAAATGCTCGATCGCATACGTCCATCGCGGGTTGTACGGACTTCGGTACGCGACCAGTGACGCGACTATCTCGCCACATGCGCATGGTTTTGCTCGGGGACTCTGCTCGGTCTTTCTCGCCAGATTCAATGTCAATTATGCTCACCGAAGGCGTGCTGTGCTCACTGGGAGTTCTTGGGATTCGACGAGATGCTGACGAAGGTGGTGGCGTCGAAGGCGGAGCGTTTTGTTGACGCGCCAACGCCGCGTTGGCTTCCGAAAGCTTTGCACTCAAATCCTTTTGTACTTCGTTCGCAGTGGCCAAGTTTGCCTCAGCTGTCGCCACGCGGGCTTGTAGCTCTGACATGGACACAATAGATGCGCGTGCTTCGTCTAATGCGTTTCGCAAAGACGCGGCTTCGTACTGAGCTTCACCGAGCGTGGCGTTGAGCTCGCCGACGCGGCGCTGCGCATCCGCGTCACCGCTCTCGCGAACAGCCTCTAATTCCTCAGTGAGTTTGTCAATCAACGCGTTCTTTGCATCTGCAAGGTCACTCATCTCCGTGAGCGTTTTCTCTTCGTTCGCCCGCGCAGTCGCGATTTCGGTCTCCAATTCCGATAAACGCGCCGCCATGGTATTTGCTTCGGACGCGCTCAACATCAATCCTTCGCGCTCAGACTCTAGCATGGTGAGTCGCTGTTCGAGATCAACCTTCGAAGCATTCGCCGCATCGCGCTCTGCGACGGTCGTCTTTTGTAATTCTTGCAATTCTGCGAGCTGTGAGAGCACACGCTTGACTTCGTCGCTCGATTCGCTCCCGAGCGCCTTGACGCGCTCTCTGAGTTGCGTCAGTTCTTTGTTCTTCGCCGTTGCCGAATCCTTAAGCTTTTTCTTCTCCGCTTTAATGGAAGTCAACTTCTCTTCTGTTGTTCGCAATCGCTCGACATAATCTTTCAATTGTGTTTCTTGCGCGTGCTTTTCTTCTTCAACGGCATCGAGCTTCTTTTGAAGATGGCCGAGTTCATCGCCAGTCGCATTCTTCATGAAATCCACTTCGGCTCGCACCGCTGCGAGCGCGTCATTAGTTGTTGCAAGCGTCGCTTCCGTCGCACTCTTTGCGTCCTTCAGCGCCATAAGTTCGTTGTCCAGTGCATTCGCTCGATCGTTCGCATCAGTGAGTTGCTCGTTGAGCTGATTCACCTTGGCTCCACTTTCCTGCTCAAAGCTCGCGAGAGATTCGCGCAGTTGCGCTAGTTCCTTTGCAGCGGCACCTTGAGCGTCAGCGATGGAGTCGTTCAACTTTTGGATTTCCTCGTCTTTCTCGGAGGATTGTTTATTAATCGTTTCCATGGATTCAGTCAAAGACGCAGCGTTTGCTTCAGCTTTCTCGGCGCGGTGTAATAACTCGGCTCGCTCGCTCGCAAGTGTCTCTTTCTGCGCTTCGAGTTCAGCAATCTGGGATTGGTACTGCGCAATCTCATCACCAGAGGACTTTAAGTTTTCAAGCTGGGCGTTTAAGTCGGCAATTTCCTGATCGCGCTGACTTATGATCGCTTCGACGGCTGCATTTGCTGACGTCAATGAAGCGAACTCTTCATCACGTTGTTGCAAACGTGCCGTTAGTTCGACGAGCTGTTCGTGTTGCGCGTTCTTCTCAAAATCAACTGCATCGAGTCTGGCTTGGATTTGTTCAACGTCTGCCGTCGCAGTTTGCCGCGCGGATTCCATTTCAGACTTGATACTCGCGAGTTCTGCATCCTTGTTCGCTAGGGATTTCTCAATGTCACCCTTGAGAGCGTTGAGCGAATCAATTTCTTCATTTGCCTCCTTCAGCGCGGCGACGTACTCTGCCGCACTTTCGGCACTTGCGGACTTTTCGGCGTTCGCGGACTCCAACTGCGATCGAAGCTCTTTGACTTCGTCACTTGAAGACGCCATCGCAGATTCAACGCGCGCGTTCAGTGCGGCGATTTCTTCGTCCTTTGTCTTAAATTCGCCTTCGAGCGCTTGTTTCGCATTCGCCAGCGTCTCGAGCTCAAGTTTCGTGTGTTCTAACGCTCCACTCAGCTCTGAGAGCTCGGCTGCCTTGCGATCATCATCCGATTGCTTCTCACTCCTTAATGACTCAATATCAGCGCGAAGCTGCACGACTTCGTCGCTCGCGGAATTCTTTGCTTCTTCGATGCGCGATACGAGCGACTCAATTTCAGCATCCTTTTCAAACACAGCTCTTTCAGACACATCTAATCGATCAGTGATTTCTTCAATCTGTGTGGCGTGCTTCACTCGCTCTTCTTCGTGCTTTGCACGCTCTTCCTTGATTTCAGCCTCGAGTTTCTGTAAGGACTCCATCGTACCCGTCAAATCTTCCTTGATTTGTTGCTTGCGAGCGTCAGCCTCGGCTCGTGCGTTTTCGGCATCCACTCTCGCCGTGCTCAAATCGGACATTGCCGACTCGAGATCTCGCTGGAGTTGTAGAATTGTCCCGTGCGCCGCGCTGAGTTCTTCCGACATGGACTCTTGGGAGGCTTGCAATGAATCAAGTGCGCCAAGTTGCGATTGCAACGTCGAGTGGGTTGTCTTCAGTTCGGCAAGCTCTTCCTCAATTTTCGCCATGGCCTCAGCCTTAGAGTGTGCATCGGCGAGATCTCTTTCGAGGGCTGCTAATTTTGCGTCGGCGTCGGCCAACTTTTGAGTCAAAGCGGCGTTTGATTCTGCCGCGTTGCGCAGAGTTTCAATTTCAACTTCGAGCGCCTTCTTGTCTGCCTCAATACTTTTGCCCTTGGCGATAGCCTTTTTCACCTTCTCCTTGCCAGTCTTTTTCGCATCTTCGGCGATAGACTTAAGGTTTTCCATTTCTGCTCGCGCGCTTTCGACTTCAGCCGAGGCGGTTTGCAAGGCTTCAATCTTCTCCGCGAGCTGCGTGCGCAACGTATCAGCCTCAGCCGACGCGCTACCCGCATTCACCTCCTTCGCTTCGATTTGCGCCTTCAGACTGTCTAATTCGGGTTCAAGTGTGCGCAATCGTTCTACTTCTTCCTCCAGCGCCCGCTCTCGCGCTTGAAGCGCCGCAATCTCGCTCTCCAATCGAACACGCTCTTCGCCAAACTCTTCACGCAACGCCTCGAGTTCGCGCGTCAATTCGCCAGCCACGTCGCCAGCGATACTATCCGCCTGGAGCGCTCCGATAGCATTATTAACACTAGCAAAATCCCTCGTCGCTTCCTTCAACGCCTCCGCTGTCGCCGTCTTGACGCGCTCCACTTCAGCCGCACGGTCGAGCGTCACCGAGTAATCCTCGTCGATAACCTGCGGCCTCATCCTCGCACTCTCCGGCGAGTGCTCCACCTTTGCCGGTGGCGGCGGTGTAGATGCGCTCTCTTCCACGTCATCATCGCCCACGACGGACTCCGCGCGCAACGCCGCGAGTTTCGCCTCGAGTTTCTCAGTATAAGATGCCGCGTTTTCACCGAGCACTGACGTCGCCTTTGGGCTCTTCATCGACGACGCGCGCGCTGCTTTGCGCGCGCGGAACTCCTCGAGCTTCTTGCGACCATTATCTAGGTCTCTGTCGCGCGCCGACATCGCGCGGGCGTCGTCGAAGGCGGCGGCGTGTGCGGCCGAAGCGCGTGACTCGAGCGAACCAACGACTTTTTTCTGCGCTATTAGTACAATTACAACGCGTCGACGGGTGGTTTTAGGAGTGGTTTTAGACTAGTAATCGTGCTCGATGTAACTTGAAATAAGTGCGGTGGAGCATCCATGGACGCGGCCAAAGGTATCGGCGACGATCGAACGCGTGGCTTCTCGATTAAAAGCGCACGTCGACAAGATGGATTCGGCGCGCCGGGAAAAACCATATGGTGAAGAAAAGGATAACACTGTGTTGGATTTGCGCACATCGTAAACGTGCAATCCGGCGTCGCCCAGGACAGCGACCCAGTTAGGCTGCTCAGCGATTGTCTCACAAGTGAGTGGCGTGCCTGCGAGGAAGTACGTGCGGCTGGTTTCTACGCCGGCGCGCGCGTCCCATAGCTTGATGAAATTATCCGCGCCGACGGTGACCAATCCACGCTCACTGATCGCGCAGCCGGTGACGGCGAGATCGTGCGCAGTGAAGTCAGTAAATGTACCGCGATCGACATTCCAATGCTTGACGACCCTGTCTGCACCTACGGAATAGAATGACGTATGGGATTCAACGCATACCCCGTGAACGCGCGCGCTATGTCCCGCAAGTGTCTTCGCAAGCGCGGGGCTGCGACGTCCAACGTTCCAAATGCATATTGCGCCGGTGACATCAGCTGTAACGAGCATAATTTCGCTTAGCGGCGCCATGCTCGTAATAGCTGATTTGTGCTCGGAGACTTCGTGGTCATTAGGCCAGGTCCAGGCGTTTGTCATGAAATCCCAACTTGTGAGCGCGCCGTCTGCTTTACCAAAGTAAACTGACGATTCCGATTGAACAGCACACATCGCCGTGATCGCACTGTGCTGGATCGGTGACTTATCGTTTTTGGCAGACTGCAAAGGCTGAATATCTTTAACGAGCTTCCAATCTTTTGCATTAAGCACGCGAACGGCGCCATCCTCGCCACCCGTGACAAAACATGAGCCGACGCCTTCAACATCGAGATGGCAACTTGCCAACACTTTCCCTTGATGTATGACGGATGTTGAAGGCTCTTCTGTTTCAGCATCAACCTTATCGTATGTTTTCCGGAAAAGATTCGTGCGTCGAGGGACGTTTCCATTCGAAGTTGATCCTTCGCGGCCCAACCAATTCCACAAACGAATACTCCCATCAATCGTGCCAGTTATCAACGCACTCGCATCACTCGAAATATCAACGTACGTCACTCGACTGCAATGGGACAAAGATAATATCAGTGCGCCGTTACTCACATTGAACACTTTGCACGTGCGATCGAGCGATGCTGAGATCAACAAGCGCCCGTCGCTACTGAATTTTAGCGCAGAAATTGCGCCTTCGTGTGACCTAATCATACCGATGTGTTTGCCTTTCTTTGGCTCCCACATCATAATACTTTGATCAATTCCACCACTCGCGAACATGTTGCCGTTTTGCGTGCACGCGGTGCACGTGATATCGCCGAGATGCCCTCTTAGTTCAAGCGTCACTTCGGGTGGGGCCGAAGTCAGCGATTTGCTTTTGAAGCCACGATTTGATCCGCTGTTAGACGAAGCACCTCCGAACGACGTAGCATCCATCGATGCGAAGCCAGAGGTGGCGTCATCTATGCCGTAATCTCTTTGATATTTCGTTCCTCCTCCCGACGATCGCGTTGCGGCATCTTTCATCGTAAAGAGCCACAATCGCATGATGCCGTCAAGCGACGCTGAAATCATAAAACTCAAGTCGCTCGCGAGCGCGATGGACGACACCGGCGCTGTGTGATCGGTGTTCAGCGTGTACTGCAAAGGATATCCTGGAGCACACGACCAGCATCGAATTTCTTTGCCAGCCGCGCTGAATAGTTCATTTGTCGTTGGGGCAAACGCGAGCGATGAAATGCCATCCGCATGTCCAGTCAACGTCGCGCATTCCCGCCCGAGTGAATCGTCCAATCGCCATACCCGGATCGTTTTATCCTTGGAACCAGACACGACGTACACCGACGTCCGCGCGTTTTTAATCTCATCGTGATTGAGCAAAGTCAACGCCGTCACGGCGCGTTCGTGGCCGATGAAGCGCGCAACAATCTCACCCATCGGAGCGCTCCAGATTTCGACGCCACCGCTGAAGTATCCGACGACAAAAGTCGCGTCGTCCAACCACATGATACATTTTACCTCAGCGCCTCTTTCAAACGCGCTTCGAAATGCAATGTTTCCGAGACCTTCACGAGGCCTATTTTCCCAACGCATGGCGAGGCGCTCGGCGCCGGTTGCGTCGCGAATCGCGCTCTCGCTCGCTTCAATCAGCCCGTTTGAGGAAAATCTTCTCGGTGCGCCTTCTCCAACATCGTTGTTGAGTATCTGACGAACCATTTGAGGACATTGGTGTAATGTTTCAATGTTGCGCCAAAGTACGTCTCTAATTGAAGCCAATTCTTCTGTCATTTTGTTTGACACGCTTTGCGTGGCGTAGTATTGATATGCTTCGACGTGAAAACCAAGACAATGCGAGTTGTAAATCGCGAGTTGTCGAAGCTTACCGTCGATGCCCGAAGGTGCGCCAGGAACGTCGACGACTTCTTCGTTGGAGGATAGCTGTGCTGAAATCCACAACGGACGTTCTGGTCCATAAGATGTCGGTAAAATACGATCAAGATCATCGATTAACGCTTGACCTTCGCCAATCATGAGCTTAACTTGCATGAAATCAACATCCGTGAGAAGCTCGACGAGTACGTCAAACATGCGCGCCTGCGTCAGAAAGTACGGTAGGTATTCAATCGATCGCATTGTCATGTGATGCTCATGTTTCAAGTTAATATTGACGTACTCGCCATTGATATCTCGTGCAAACACGTCGAAACCAGCGTCTTCTTTTATCTTGAGCGCCAGCACCCGTCCCAAAAGTTCGCGTCCCGTGACGCGCTTTCCAAAGTGTTGCGCCAACATTTGATAGATTAAGCGCTTACTCGATTCCTTTGAGGCGTAGCGCTCCATGATGACATCGTGCACGACTTGATCGTCAACCACGAGCGGATCAGTCGGCGTGACGGCGTAACCACCGAAAGAGCTACCCTTTATGATGAATCGAGCGGCCCATAGGAGGTTCATCACGCACGTGTCCATGATGACGGAGAACGGCATCGCGGGGAGCACGTATTCGTGAAGAATGCGCGCGACATCCTCGCAGGTAATTATACCGGCGCCACACGTGATCACAGGAAGTGCGCAAATCAAAACATCCATGGGCAGTAGCTTTTCAATGCCAGCCAGCAACTGGTGATAATGATCGCGAGTTGTTTGCGGAAGATTTGAAACCGCCGCAGTGAAATCGGCGTCGTACGGATCCGCCATCGCCAGCCTCGAGCACATCAAGTACATACCGCGGAAATCACCGGTGCACATTTTGTCCATCGTTTGCATGATCATGTTATTCGTCAAACGAACGCCAAGCGGTCGCAGAAAACGAGTGGCGTAAGCTCTGCGATCTTCAAATTTGAGAACGTCAAGCTTGATTGCGTTTTTGACCGCCTGCGGACACGACGAAGCGAGGGCGACGTGCTGCAATTTGTACATTCGGTGTCGATACGAGTTAATCAATGTGTACTCAACCGCTGGCATTTTTCGATTGTCGTGCAATATGTTCTTCTCAATCGTTGGTTTGCGATCGATACGAACGATGCCAAGGAAAAATTGCACACCGAAAGGGACCTCGTATTCGTTCGGAAGCCATGCGATGCCATGCGGGTTGCTCACAAGATGAAGCGCATCCAGAAATATAAGCACCCTGCCTCGACCTTCGGTTGCGCGGCGAAGCATCTTCATGAACGTTGCTCTTGTCGCATCTAGAGTCGCTGGGATGTGATCTTCGAAGCCGAGATGCTGCTTAAGCTGCGCCGCGAGGTTTCTAAAGATTTGCGTCGGCGTCGGATTCATTCTGCCTTCTACCGATCCATAATCGCTCAGTATCGTGACTGTGTCCACTTTGGCACCGTAGCTGTGAGGCGAAAACAGCGTGCGGGCGCGCCGTGCACAAAATTGTAAGAGCGTCGTTGTTCCACCACCGCTGAATCCCATTACGACGCTCACCGTGGGTTGACCAGTTTTCATCGCCTTTGTAAGCACTCGCTCTTCCATAGCGCGATGGGCGTAAAACGGCAGACGCTCGCTCAATGAAATCTCCGGTTCTACGTCCGCTGTCTTGACTATACTATCTTGAATTTCATCAGGCTTGAACTCTGCTTCAATTCTTGAAAGAATGTCACCAAAGATGGTATCTTCAAACTCTGCTAGACAAGTGGTGCGCGGTGGTAGCGCAATTTTTGTCACGTTTTCCGTCGCACCAACTGCCGCAGGCGGTAAGAGTTGCGCGTT
>Ga0255765_1002414_pt1 | contig 21196 bp, 32 predicted proteins | sample 041ome_8_FD_179965 | JGI IMG/M metagenome (GOLD analysis project Ga0255765, IMG submission 179965) | Coastal salt marsh microbial communities from the Groves Creek Marsh, Skidaway Island, Georgia - 041407BS metaG (version 2) | ecosystem: Environmental > Aquatic > Marine > Intertidal zone > Salt...
TGCTTAAAAACTTTTTTTAAAACTACACTATCTTTAGCCCTTTCGAGGCCTCTGTCTCTGCAACGACACCTTATTGCAGTAAGGTGTAGTGTAGTTATAAAAAAAGCCCCTAACAAATTTAATGCTAGGGGCTGTTGAAATAACTTTTTTATAAAGTCATGTTAGAACAACCCCTACAATGTCGGGCACCACCAATTAATAAATGTTACTGTTCTAATCATCTTCTTATTCTTTCTTTGCTATGTAATTACTATACTACATTTATTTAGTGTTGTCAACCATTAATCTTGTCTTTTTTCTGACTGTTCCACTTTTTGTGTAGTATACTTCTCGCAAACTTGCCAGTCCGTCTTTGACACGACTCGGATACTCGCCTAGGAAAGTGCCTGCTTCTAAATCGTCTTTGGTGATGTATTCTTTGTGGAAGTGTTCAATGTCATCCCAACATGCCAACATAGTTTTACCCATGTCGTCAAAAAAGCCATCTGAGAAGATTGCATCATCTTGCACATAGTAAGCGTATGATGCCATGAGATACCACGGAACCATCAAATTTATGTTTTTAGCAAAGAGTTTTGCTGCGTGATCATCTAGCATTTTTATCCAGTTCGATAAATTACGTGCCATCCGAAGTCTGTTTTGATTGGTCTATTAATCGAACCAATTGGCGTTGCAACAACTGCTTCTTCAAAAGGTTTTACCATTGCGCCTACACCAAAATCACCTAGGTCTCCGCCTCTTGCTTTGCTAGGACACTGACTCCATGCTTGAGCTAAATTACCGAAATTTAAAGGCGATGCATTATCATATACTTGATTTGCGATAACTTCACTGTTTACTAAAATATGACTTGCTCTCATTGTTTTATCCATTCCTTATATCCGTTTATATATGAATCTTGTTTATTTGCTATATCTAAAAATTCTTTTTCAATTGTTGTAAAATACGTTAACTTATCAGTTTCGTTAAACTTAGACGGCTTTAAATCCCAGTTAGAAGTGTCTAGACCCCAACTTATTGCAAACTGTAACCACATGTAATCTGGAAATAAAAATCCCCAATTAAATGCTTCCGCTATACTGTTGTTAGGATTAAAATATTCTTGTTTCACTAGTTCTGCATGATTTTCTTTTATACCACGGTCGTTTAATGATTTCCAAAATTCTGATCTGTTAGAACTTGTTAGCGTATAATGCACAAGCAAAAACTTGTAAATGTTATCGTACGAACTACGTACTTTTTCATTATACTCATCTGCACTTATTTTTCCTACAATAGTTTCTGTAGCTAAAGATGCTCCTTGACAGATACTATATAGTGCGTTGGCTTCTAAAGGTTCTATAAATCCTGCAGACAACCCAATAGCAATTGTATTTCCGATTATTGGAGTGTTTAATCTTTGCGGGGTCCACTTAATGCTTCTTGGTTCTGCTCCGTGTTTGTCGATAAAAAACTGCCGCGCATCTTCATCTGATATAAACTTGTCGTTATAACAGAATCCTGTACCAATACGAGAATCTAATCCGATTTTAAAAGTCCAACCATAATCTTCCGCAATAGATTGTGTATAATTCTTTAGTTCAGTGTCTTTATCTTTATAAGGTATCCTACACACTAACGCACTATTAATCGGATAGTCATCAAATTTTACAACTTGTGCACCTAACTCTGTCATTAGTATTTTTTTAAACCCAGTGCAATCAATAAACCAATCAGAGTAGATACGTTGTATTTTATCATTTATCTTGACATCTATATATGTAACTGTATCATTATTAACACTAACGTTTGTTACATCACCAATTATATGAGTTGTGCCATTAGGTATTGCAATTTTATTTTTAATATATTGTCCAGTCTTGTCGGCATCTATATGATTTGCAGTAGGATGAATTCCTGGTAGTTGACCCATATGGAATTTGTCTTGTTCCATAAAATGAAACTGTGGATTAAAATACTTGTCAAATTTATCTAGTTTAGATTTGTTATATAGTTCTAAAAAATGATCTGTAGTAAGGGTGTCGTGTTCGTTACGTTCGTAATCATCAGGAGATGTTCCAAATCTTTTTGAAAATGCAACTTCTTCTTTTAAAGGGTATGTAAAACTAAAGTATTCGGTATGTCCGGGGTATTGCCAATCTATAAACTTATTAGCAAGTTTATGTATGGCTCCAGTATTTTCCATCCATTCTGATTCTTCTAGCCCTAATAGTTTCATAAAAGCGTCAACATGCGGAGTTATAGACTCTCCTACACCTATAATAGGTTCGTTTTCGCTTTCTACTAAAGTAACCTTTATACCTCTTTGACTCATTAACCCAGCAGTCATCCAGCCTGCTGTTCCTCCACCAACAATCACTACTTGCATGGTACGCCTATTGATGTTAACATTAACTGTGCTACAGTTGTATCTGATATATCATCTAACAATTCTAATTCATCACAAATCGCTACATTTTCAATTGCCTCCCATAGGCAAGTATGAGTTCTGTATGGTTGGGTCCATTCACCCGATACACTAAAATAATTCATTTAATTTTTCCTCTACTTTATCTGGTGTTCCACAATATGCAATATATTCTGGTTTACTGTAAATAGTGTTTAATTGATTTTCTAAAAAGGCTTTACGTGTTTCACATAGTTCCATTGATTTCATTTCTAAAGGCATCCAACCTTCTAACAACGTTGGCTTGCCGTCTATTATAAAAAATACTGCTAGGAATATGTTAGTCACATCTTCTCCTTATATTGAGCAGTTAAACGCTTGCTCAGGCGACCCAGGTGGCACCATTTGCTCAATTGTTTTACAAGGGGAACAAAACCCTTGGGCATATCTGGTGCGAGTAGAGGGACTTGAACCCCCACGCCGTGAAGCACTAGAACCTAAATCTAGCGTGTCTACCAATTTCACCATACTCGCTTTATGGTGCCCCAAGAGAGACTTGAACTCCCGACCTACTGATTACAAATCAGTTGCTCTACCAGCTGAGCTATTGGGGCATTATCTTCTTACTCTACAAGTTGGACAAAAATCTCCGTGTCCTAGTTCTGATTTACATTCTGGACATTTAGGAATTATTTTCATTTAACTTACCTTTATTATATATTCTTATTACTGTGTTGTCAACTAATTTAACAGATGATTTCCATTATTCCATTGTAGTTTACCGTTTAATCTTTTTTCTCGAAAATCATCAGAATACATATGAGTCATTTTTATTAACTTATTATAATTGTAATTAGTTACGTCGGCTGTTTTTGCTATTAAAGAATGGAATTCTGCCCAATGCATCTCGTTAAATTCTTCTACCTGTCTGTTTATCTTTCTCATCCTTTCATAAGGATCTATCTCGTAATCATAACTTTCATCCCAAAAATCGCCAAATGTTTCAAAGCCCATTGCTCTTAATTTTGCTAGAAATGCAACATTTGCATATTGTAAGAATGGCAATTTAAAAAACATTGTGCGTATAGTCTTTTCTGTTAAATGTAAAGTTGCGTGATTGTCGTCATTGTATTGGGTTTCAATAGTTAAACTTAATGCGCTACTGTTTAGTGCATTGGCTAGAGAATTCATAGTATTTTGATAAACAGCCGGAAAAGTTTTCTTTACAAAATCAGTATAATCTCTTGCAGATAATATTTTATTTTTTTCTTTAACCTCTCCTGGAATAGTATACGGACTGTTATTGCATATCGTATCAAGATTTTCACTTACATATTTTGTCATTGTCGATGCATATTCTCGATCTGGACATCTGTCTAAACATTCTAGCATTAACCGACCAATCGTATTATTGTGTTCTTCTACTTGACTGTAAGGATCTATTTTACTCCATGTATAGATTATGTTACCTGAAGACATTATTCCTCTTCTGCCTAAATCAAAAAAGATTAAATTACGCCAAGGCGTTTGTCTCCGACACAAGAAAATAAAACGCTTTTTGCAGGTGTTTAAATATTGTAAATAGTCACTTATTGCATTTATTATTTCTCTATCACCTATTTCAAATTTTATACCGTGAATGCCTTCTCCCAACAATAATTGTTCTATAGCAAATTTATCGTAGGTATTTCCAGTAATAATAGTAATATCTTTATCTTCAAGTCCTAGACCAATTCTTACATTTAGCAATTGTTTAAATAACAACGACGGTGACGTACCACTATCGTAGGCATTGAAATAAAAGTTTAATTTCTTAGTTTTTTGTACAACATCTTTAATTGTGTTGATTAAAGGAGATCTATCTTCCCAAAAATTATAAATGTTGTATACAAACATTGCAGGCCATAGTATATGTAAATCTTGGTATTCGTCTTCTCGTAGATGACCAGAATCTAAAATTACTTTATAGTCTGAATTAGATTTTTTAAGATGGTCAAACGGTGGTTGATCTGGAAATTTTAATGTAATATGAAACGGATCGTAAAATATCATCTTGTGTCTCCGTAGTAAACTACGGTATTTGATCCTTGATACGATCTCCAAGGATCAAATACTAATACATCATCTGGTACTGTATCGCCTTCATGTACCATTACTGCAACGTCGGCATTTTCTTTTACAAGTATGCCACCTAGTTCTTTTACATAATGTTGTACTAGTAGACTATAAGATCCGTCCACATACTCTACGCCTGGTTTGTAACTATCACTTGAGAAGTAGATGTATTTGCCGTGTTTCATTATTTCAATAGCCATGTTTTTTGCTTGTATTTCTCTTGCGTTCATTATGCTGTCAAACAAGTCATATCCTAGTCCTAACTCAGTAGCCATATAACGTAGTGCAATATTGTCTCTTGGGTGACAAGCACCGCCGTCTCCCATGCCTGCTTTCATATATCCCGGACCCATAATACGCTGCTTAGACTGCGCTAGAGCGTCTGTAACAACGTCTACATTGATGTTGCCCTGCTTAACTGCAACGTCTTGTATCATGTTTACAAGACCTATTTTAGCACTGATAAACGTATTATAAAATACTTTGATGCACTCACACTCGTCCCAAGTGCCGATTACATAACGAGGATCGTTTTCCATTATAGTTTTATAAAAGTCTACAAGCTCTTTTGCATCACCTGTTTCGGTGCCGTCATCTGTGCCAATCATTACCATTTCTGGATTAACCATATCCCAAGCAACTGTGCCCATTGCTATCAGATAAGGGTTATAAACAAATCGAGTATTTGTTACTAATGGTTCTAGTTCTCTACGGACTGTTCCTGGCAATACAGTGCTTATAAGAACAAGCAATTGGTCGTTGTTCATATGCTTGTTACACTCAGTAAGAACTTCTTTGACGATAGAATAGTCAAAATCTTTTGGTTCTAAATGCGCTGTTGGCGCTCTGCCATCGTATTCAGGATCATGTGGAGTAGGAACAGCAACAAACACAATGTCACATCCGTTAACAGCGTCTTGTACAGTAGGAAACATTGTGACATGTTCACTAGTGCATTTTACAACGTCATATCCTGTTACATGGTGTCCTTTTTGTGCAATAGTTTCTGCACATGGCATTCCTAACTTACCGGTTCCAATAAACGCAACATTTTTCATTTTTCTATTTGTACACATATTGCTTGACTGTTAGGTTTATAGTAACCATTTCCTAAGCCAACTACGTCAGAAAGATTTTCTCTAGCAAAGAAACATTCTGTCATACTTTCAAATTTATGATCAGGTCCTAATGCATTTACTGCTATCGGTGTAGTTCCGTTTATTGTTAGGTATACTAATATCCAATACATTTTGTTTGTGTCTCCAATATTACTTAGTGACACCGTTGTAACAAACTACTTAACTTTGGCTAACTTATTTTTTAGCAGACCCTTTTTTGCCGCAATGAGGACAGTGAAGTTGCATACGTTCTATACATAACTTCTCTTCCATTGTTGCATAGGTAAACCAATTCTTACAGTTAGTACAAGTTAAGTGCCAAATTGTTTCTTTGACAGCCTTAAACATAATGTTATTTATGTAATGGCAGTGAGACTGGGATTCGAACCCAGGGAACGCTTTCACGTTCTTCGGATTAGTAATCCGACGCTTTCGGCCACTCAGCCACCTCACCTTATATATGGCTCCGCAGGTAGGGGTCGAACCTACGACCAATTGATTAACAGTCAATTGCTCTACCACTGAGCTACTGCGGAACAACATAGTACTTATAGGTAATAAATACTATGATGGCAGAAAACGAGGGCAAGCCCAAAATCTCTAAAGCAGATCTAGTACTCTTAGCAATAGTCTTTATTGTTTGGCTAGATATGTCTTGGCTTGATATAACATATAGCACTCACGTGCTTAATGTTAGAGACTTTGTGTTTTCCTTGTTTCCCTTTATTAAAGTTTTTTAACGTGCTTTAATGCTTACGTTAATTGGAATTCGATCACCAACTTGATAATTATTATATGTATAACTCTTACCACGTACACCATTCCACTCATAAAGAATAGTATAGTTCTTTAAAGTATTAACAGTTTCAACTTGGTAATCAGTTGTACACTGCTGTTGCTGCTGATAACCGACAATACCTTGTTTTTGCTTGTTTGCATTATCATTTGCAATCAGTCCGCCAATCACTGCGCCTGCTGCTGCACCACTATCTTTACCAGATGCAGTTCCGCCAAGCAGTCCGCCGATAATCATACCGCCAAGAATATCACTTGAACTAGCACCACTACCGCCGCCTACGTTACCGTAGATTGGAACATCTACTGTAGAACAGCGTTGAATAGGTGTTCTAATTTGTTCTGTCCTATAATTAGGTTTTACATTTGTAATAGTTGCATACTGTTCGGCTACTGCCGTTGTTGCTGCCATTGCAAGTGCTGCGGTTGTTACTAATAATTTGTTCATGTCTTACCTACATTGTTTGTGTGTACTAATATTATAGCATCAACGATAATGTTGTCAACCATTATCGTCGTACCGAAACCATTCTTCTTTGTATATTTCTAAAATCTCTGCACTATTCATTCTGTCGTATCTAAAACTACGCCAACCTTGAGCGTTTACATCCCAAACACTAACAACAGCATCTGAAATCTCACGTACCTTCTTTTGACTTAGTGTGTCGTCCTTTGTTGCACGAGGTTTCATGTCATCTCTCAATGTACAAGTCATTACTCGTTTGTCACCGTTGAGTTTATTAAAGTCTATTACTAAAACATTTTGCTCTAAAAGGAGTTTAAGATCCTCTTTAGTAGGAATACCTTTTAGAGCTGCAACGGTATCAGCGACTGTAGACGACTTGGTCTGCGAGTCCATTGTCTACTGCCTCTTGTGCTGTTAAGAAAGTATCAAATTTCATAGTTTCAAAAAGTTCTTCGTATGTTTTACCTGCTGTGTTGTGGCGCACATACAATTCAGTAAGTCGTTTGTTGATTTTCTTAGACTCTTCAAAATGTCTACGAGCATCTTCAAACTCTAATTCTTGTACGTGTACACTACCACGTGTTCCAGGTGTACCACTTGATACTCTGTGAATCATTGTTCTACTCTCAGGCAGCACAATACGTTTACCCGGAGCACCAGCTTGTGCTAAGAATGATCCCATTGAACAAGCTTGGCCCATTACAATAGTTTTAACATCACACTTGATGAATTGCATTGTGTCATAGATAGCAAGTCCTGCTGTAACAGCACCACCCGGTGAATTAATGTATAAATTAATATCTTTGGTTGAGTCTGCTTCTAAGAATAACAATTGTGCTACAATTAGATTAGCCATATTATCTTCAACTGGACCGTTAAGCATAACAATACGGTCTTTCATAAGACGGCTATAAATGTCGTAGGAGCGTTCGCCTCTACTTTCCTGTTCTACTACCATAGGTACTAATGGCATATTATCTTCCTTTCTTAATTACAAACTCTTTAGGACCAGAAGAAGTAAACTCTAGTCCTGCTTGATTACCTACATAAAGTTTACCGTTATGTCGTAATGTTAATTTAATTTGTCTATTGATACTTACTACTAAACTTTTACTAGGATAATATTCAAGCACTTCGCCATTAACAACGTTTCCGTTATTAGTGCAAAGAAGATCAACTACATCATCAAATCTAGATGTCGTTTTTGACATTTTCTGCTCCTTTTAATTGTAGATTCAAACAAAAATTTTCAACTAACATCTTTGTCATTGTTGCCATACAGACATATAATCTTTGATCATCAGGTACATCTTGTATTTGTTCAATTACATTATTTGCCATCATTAGAAACGCTTGCTCTTCTTTGATTGCTAACATTCCCCAGTCTATAGGGTTTTGTGTTTCTGCTTCCATAGCAAGTTCTGCAAGTTCTGCGGACGTAATTTTAATCAATGTAAATATCCATCATCGTCATCGAGAATATTGTCCATGTTAGGATCAATACCAAAATAATCTTTGCAAAGTTCAACAATTGATTCAGGAACTTCAGCGTTTTCACTTCCTTCTGGAACCCAAATGCCTTTTAGACTCCCGTCACTGCCTACTATTAAACCGTAGTCATCTTCTTCTAATGTACTGCTAAACTCTACAAAGTCACTCATATGAATACTCCTTAGTAAACTGTCTGAATCTTATCTGCAATATTATACTTGACTGCTTCTTCTGCGCTTAACCAAACATCTTGCGCAGGTAATAATATGTCACGAATTACTTTTTCTTTTAATCCCGTACATTTCTTATAATGTTCTAGCATACGCTCGCTCGACAATTCGAACTCACGCACACGAGCAAAGAGTTCATGTTCCTTGCCGCCGCTACCCCAACTGTATTGATGTGACAAAATACTTGTGTTGGGAGTAATAATTCTACGTCCTTTTGTACCACTCATAAATGTAAGAATACCACAACTTGCAATAAGTCCTAGTCCAACAGTTTTGATTGGTATTGCACTACCTTTCATTACGTCAATAAGTGCAAATGCAGCGTGTACACTGCCGCCTGGTGAGTTAATAATTAGCGTTAACTCTTTTGGCCGTTCATTTGTCGCCATTAAGTTTTTTTCAATAATCCAGTTTACAACTGGCTTAGTTGTTTCATAATTAAATCCGTCTGCAAAGTAAAATATACCTGCGTCCCACATCATTTGCCCCGGAGGTGTTGGCTTTGTTCCGCCTCCGCTGCCTTTTGCTTCTTTATCTGCATCTTTTTTTGTCATACTACTTCTTCTTCTTTCATTTTTTTTGCTATCACTTTGTGAATACCAGGATTGATACGCAGTACGTGAGGCATCATTTTATGCCTTATATAGTTACGATTATAGCATAAATCATTGTTGCTGTCATCCGAAATATAAGGAATATTATTTAAATTCACCCATAATTCAAAATCTCGTTTTCGTGTTAGTCTAAACGGACGTAACACATTATTTCTTTTTGATGGAATCCATTTGCCTGTTCCGTGCATACTACTAAACAACCAAGTTTCTACACAATCATCTAAGTGATGCGCTGTAATAACAGGTTTATCATTATAGTTGTCTAAAAAATTATAACGGACATTACGCCAGTGTTCTTCTTGGCTCATTCCTTTAGGCTTATCTACGTCATTCTTACCTAATATAAATCCAATATTATTTGTCCTGCAATAATTATGCATCCAAGTAGCAGCATAGTTGCCGTGACCAGTTCCATGATTATAATGTAGAACAATAACATTATGCTTACGCCGCAGAAAGTCGAGTGCTGCCATACTGTCAACACCTCCCGAACAGGCTACATAGATATCTTTAGGTAGTTTAGTTTGTAATTTAATCATTCTTCCCAATACTTGAGTAGCTCTAAATTATCACCTGTACCTTTGGTTTTAATATAACCGTCGTCAATTAGTTTATCAATCATTGTTTCGGCAACGTTCTCTACAGTTTTCTCTCTACCTATCCAGTAACCTAACCCTGTAAATGTCACTGCTGTAATAAACAAAAATAATTCACTGATGCCCATTTTTTTATACCTTGTATAATTTCACATAGTTTAGACGAGTTTCGTTTGCACTAAACAAACGGTTTACAGTATGGTTACGTACCTTGCCTTTAATACGTTTCATAGTATCTACTTCGTGTTCAAACCGATTACTAAACGAAATTAAGTTGCCGTCTAAAACTGCTGTGTAGTAATATGTTTCCCATTGAGAACTATAACGCTTGTCGAGTATCTTACATACGCCTTCCACTGCATCTTTCTCTGTGCCTAAATGAATACTATTACGATACTCTACACGTATTTCTTTAGTAAGATTAGTTTCGTGTTTATCACGTTTTACAAACTCTGGAAGATATGCAATACGTCCTAAGTTGTTTATAGGAACTTGCTCGCCTGCGGCTGACGAAATCATATCTCTTTTGAATTCATCTAAATCAGCAAGTCCTAACATTACATAACGGCGCATCCATTTTTGCAATTCGTTAGCTTTTTCAAAATCTTCTGCTGTAAGTTTAAACGGAATATAATCATGTGGTAGATAATCAGTTTTATCTTCAAAGAAAAAACGTACAAGCTCTTTGTTAGAAAATTGTGTTTTATTTTCTTCTGTGCTAAAACGTCTAGTATCTTTAATGTATGAACCATTAATTCGATATGCTGCACATGCTACTGCAAGTGCTTCTTGTGTAGATACTGTTTTTAGTGGAAGGGCTCTAGTTGCTAAGCTTGCAACATAACCATTTTTATGTTCTGTAAACATTGTGCGCCTCTGTGTTGCCTATTTATAGTATTATAATATACTCAGATACACGGCTTGTCAATCTTTTATTATAAGCGGTAAGTAATTCTGCCTTTTTCTAGATCATAAGGTGTCATCTCAATTCTTACCTTATCGCCTAAAACTAATCTAATGCGGTGTTGTTTTAATCTACCAGCTGTATAACATGTTATAAGGTGTTTATTTTCTAATTCTACCTTATAGGTTTGGTTTGGTAAAACATCAATTATGTTACCTTCCAGTTCAATAATTCCTTCTTTACTCATTTTTTCCTTTTTTTGTAATGCTAACAATTCCGTCAGACACTTCAATTTGCAAAACGTCACCTTCTTTCCAGCCCATTTCTTTTAATACTTCGGGGGGAATATTCATTAATATATTCTTGTCATCGCCTTCGATGTCTTCAAATATATCTTCTACTTTATATGATGCGCTAATTGTCATGTGAGTTATTTATTTCAACTGGTTCAGAAAAGGTTGCATCTCTTTCTAATCTATAAAAATGATGCGACTGAAGTAATTGTTTTTCTTTTCTAGCAGGACCTTTAATACACATCCTTGATTTGTTAACAGATTGTTTCCAGTAATTATGTAACTCTGTTCCTATAGTAGCAGTAGCAACACAAAGAACCTTATCAGTTTCTCTAATAAAATAGAAACTTTCTATTCTACTATCTCTACTACGTCTAAAGGTGCTGCCTTGATATTGGAAGTTGCCTTCTACCATAAGTCTTTTAGTTTTCTTATACATTCTAGGAAAAGTTGCACGTTTAAATATATCTGAAGTAAACACATCTTCGTGGTAAAAATCTTCTAACTTAACTAGAGTAGGAATAAGATCGAGATTTAATTTTTTGTCATTTTCTAATACTTTAGAAATACCTTTTAAGAAGTCACTAATATCATCGCCTTTGAGTTGTTCAATTATCACTTTATTTCTAAAATGATTACGTATTTCTCTTGCTTTAATAATGTCATCAGGTGTAATAAAATCTTGATATGCAGCAACTGACTTTCGATCTTTAACAAACATTGTTAGCATTTCAATCAGTTGTGTGTTGGTAATTTCTTCAAATGATAATCTTACCTGTGAACAAATAATATACAACGGATCACATGCAATATCTTCTTCTTCATCCTTTGGATTCCATATGTCAGTATTTTCCCCAATCTCTTCCCAGCGATCCATAGCAATCGCTGCCGCAATTTTATTTAATGCAGATACCATTATGATTCCTTAATCTGTCTTTCAAACTCACGCAAACGCTTGTACACACTTGCAAGTTCAATAATAGTTGGCCATGCTTTAAGTAGATACTGCATTGAGCCTTCTACCCTGCCAAACGCTCTAATAATCTGTTGCATTACACCTAGTGTAACTGCTCCGGCTACAATAGCAGGTGCTAAGAACACATATGCACTTAGTACGTTAGCTTGTAGATATGCAATACGTCCAATATTAAAATACAAATAACGTATATACGACTTGAAATGAATGCCGCGAACATCTTCGAACAGTTCTTCCAGTGTCTTTGGTCTTACAGTTTCATCGTCTTCTGCAATTACAAGGATCTTACGATACGCTGCTTCTTTCTTTTGTAAGTCATACTCTACACCTACAAGACGCAACAACCAACCTAGTCCAATAAGAAATATTGTACCACCAATTGACCAAACAAGCGCACCTGTTACGAGTCCATATTGCCAATCGCCAAAGAAGAAGATTGGAATACCAATGCTTAGTCCTAATAAGATAGGAACAAACTGCACAAGAACCATAATTGATTCAATAAAACTAGTACCTAAGCCTTCCATGATGCGGCTAAACTTAATTGTATCTTCTTGTACACGCTGCGCTGCACCTTCGATAGTACGTGCTCGGTCGTATACACTATGATACCATTCAACCATTGCTGCACGCCAGCGGAATAGGAAGTGTGCTGTAAAGAAACTAATAGCCACAGCAATTAGTACATATATTGCTGCTAAGTATATAAAACTAGCAAGACTAGCCCAATACTCTCCTATTGTAATAGCATTTGGTTCTCCCAATGCTTTTTGGATCATGTCATAGAACTGACCGAACCATTCGTTAATCTTTACATCAATCTGTACTTGTACCCAAAGTGATGAAAGAATGATAGCAGTGCCTAACCAGCTCCATAGCCACCATTTCTTTTCTGTATAAAATCTAAACATTTATCTCCAATCTGCGGTAGGAGGTAAACTTGCTAGAATAGCCTCCGTGTCGCCGCCGGTCTTAAGACCAAATCTAGTGCCTCTATCATTAAGAAGATTAAACTCAACATAGCGACCACGCTTTATTTGCTGTGCTGCTTTGTCAGCATCAGTATATTCCATTGTGTGGAATTTATTAAATGTTTCCATTGCTGTGTCAAAGAAACCTTTGCCAACTGCTTTATGAAAATCAAAACTCATTTCTTGTGGGGAGAAGTATTCGTAGAATATTCCTCCAATGCCTCTTGTTTCATTACGATGAGGCAAGAAGAAATACTCATCGCACTTCTTTCTAAAATCTTCGTAGTATGATTCGTCATATGCATCACATAGTTCTTTTACTTTGTTGTGATACCATGTCTCATACTCTGCATTAGGTAAGCAAGGAGTAAAGTCAAAACCACCGCCAAACCATTCCTTGCCTGTAATAATATACCGTGTGTTCATATGCATAGCAGGAACGTGAGGGTTCATTGGGTGAAAGATAACACTAATGCCACTTGCCCAATACTCTTTGTTATTTTCTGTTCCTGGTATTTCTTTTGCGAATTCTTCTTTGAACTCTCCGCTGACACATGAATACGCAATAACTGCCTTTTCAAATGTATCGCCGTATATTGTTCTATGACGCTGATGCCAACCCTCACGCTTGTTTTCTTTTTCTACCATCTTAGTAGATTCAAAAGACTCGACACCAGCCGTAATCATATCCTGTAGTTCCATGAACCATTCAGGAGCTGATTCTTTTAAATTCATTTATTACTCCAAACATGGACACTATAACCTTTTCCGTTTGTGTCTCCGCCTTCGTTGTCTACAACTTCATTATCATATTCAACTTCGGTCAAAACATCTTCTCCATTAGGATACTCTGTAGTACGGAACATCAATTTCTTAGGATCAAATGCACCTGTAGTAGTAATTATACCTTCCCAGAAGCAACCCTTCTCAGAACTGTAAAACTGCATTACATAGTCGCCTTCTTCACCTTCTGAAACACCCATGCTAACAATTTCTGTGTCATAGTCCCATTCTTCGTGCAGACCTTCTACATATTCATCTAACGCTTCTCTGTCTATTATTTCTGCAATAGTGTCAGCACCGTAATCTTCACTGTCAACTTCTTCAACAATTAAATAGGCACCATTATATGATACTCCGTACTGATGCTCATATTCTGCAGGACTTTCGTACCAAGGATATCGATACCCTTCTTCATCTACTTGAAAGTCAATACCTTCTGGAAGTTCTTCAATATTTTCAAAATCAAATTCGCCGTCTTCACAGCCTACCATATATGCAATAGCATCACAATCGCCATGCTCTTCGATATGCTTGCTCCAAAATTCATATTGCTCTTTAGTTAAATTACAATATGCTGCTTCGCCGCCGTAGCCATTAATAGTTACTTTATAATGTCTAATAGGACGCTTAATAGTTTCTACTAGTTCTTGATTTTCTTCTGTTGTATATTCCATGTATAACTCCGTAAATCTTTGTACTTATATTATATAACAAAAACATAGAGTTGTCAAGTCATTAAGTGACAAGTTAATGATTTAACCACGGTTACTAAATACTTTTATAGAGCGTGAGGGCGCTTTTTTTAAATAGGAGCAGTAATAGTAATATTACGCTCCTTTTAACTTTTAAATTGTAGCGTTTGGATCGTTAGTTTTCTTTGTTTTCTCTACTGGAGGTTGTTCTTGATCAGCTGGTGGCGTTTCGTCTTCAATTTTGTCTTCTACTACTGCAATGGCTTTGAGTAATCCGCCCATTTCAATAATGCTTCTAATATAACCTTTAGCACTATCGCCTTTCATATTAGTACGTGCCTGAATAAGCATAGTTGCACCACTTACTTGTTGTAATGCTTCTGTACCAATTGGTCTACCGTGTACTTGTATTTTAGGTGGATCTGCTTGATAACTTACTTGCAGATCAAACTGATCCATTGCTTCTTTTAGTTCAGGACCAAAACTTAGTTCTGTAAAACCTGGACTGTTAGGTGTAGCCTTTAAAATTACCATACTTACTTTAGGGTCATTTAAAGACGCATGGTATGAAATACCGTTATACAATCTTTCAACAAACTTTACTTCGTTAACTGTGTTACCTTTTAATTCGTTTTCTAGTTCATCAGCAACATCAGCATAAATTTTCTTAAAGATAGGATAATTGTGCTGTGCATTACTGCCATTCATTTCATCAATATATGAATCTTTAACGTCTACACCAAATATACTCTTGAAGAATGTTTGAATCTTGTCGTAAGAGTTACCTGGAACTTGTCCAAACTGTTTAACATCACCTGCTTTTGCACTAAGCAAGTTAATAGTACTGTCATCAATTGTTAAAAATAAATCTGCTTTTGTACCTTTCTGATCTGATACACCGTCTGAATTAACAGTAATAATATTGGTTTCAGGATCATTCACAGCAACTTCGACTGCTTGTTTTACTGCTTGGCTACCGTTTGCCCACTTAACAGCAGATCTATTTAATCCAATCATTTCAGGTGGAAGTTTGCCTTCTCTAACTGATCTATCTAATGCGCCAAAACTTGTTTGATTTAACACAAGAACATATTTTAAAGTATCGTTAGAAACTTTAGAAGTTAGCAGTCCTCTTTTATTTTTACCTTCTTCTGTTACAGTTAATCGTTTTAACACATCAAGAACATCGTTTTCAGTAATTTCTTCACCAAGTTTTTCAAACTTTGCAGTACATGCTGCGCCAAGAAATGCTTCGCCCACATCACCTGTGTTGAATGGCTTTTTTTGACCTTTCATTTCTGGAGTTTTGAAAATTTGTCCTGTTGGAATATAATTGTCTGACCCTTGTACTTTAACTGAAACACTCTTAGGAACATCACCTACTGGTATTAAATAGCCGCGATCATCTACATTTACATTTTCTTTTTCTTCAACTGGAGCATCTTGTCCATAGAATAATTGCGATAAGCGTTTTGCTTCTGCAGGATCAAATTTTATAGTTTTACCATACTTCTTTTTTGCAGGACCTTCGAGTTCTACATCTTTACCAGTTGCAATCATGTTAATTAGCATGTCAAGGTATTTGCCGCCATACTTTAATAGATTGCCTCTGCTAATACCCTCTTCATTAATAATTTTTTTTGATTCTACTAATTTAAAGTCACGATAACGCATTGATAAGTTCCTAAATTCTTTTTAGTATTTATGCTATTTTAGGGAACAGCATGTCCTTGCAGAATTTGTCTACTTCAGCTTCTGGTAGTCCTAGGCTTTTCATAGTACGAGGCGTATGTGGATTCTGTTGCTGGTTTTCACAGTAATAGTTTTGTGCTACTGCACACTCTATTTCATCTGCTGTGTGATTAAAATCTTTTACTTCCCATAGGTATGCATCTAAGTTGTCAAGTGCTAGTCGAATAATCTCTGCTGCTTCTTCTTCAGTCTTTACATTGCCTGCTGCTAACATATTACCACTAAAGATATTGCGAGCCCATTCAGGCAGTTCACGTTTCTTTTTAGGAATAAAGTCTTTTACACTTTCTGCATAACCTTCCATCATAGGATGATTAGGATTAACACTGCGACTATAATCGTGGAATGCACCTGTCATCTTAGTTGCGCCTGCAATAACATCAAAACCATATATTGGTGCATCGTTGTGTAGTTGCGGGAACACACAAACATGCATCATCCATAAGCCACGTTGCTCACGTGCATCTACAACATCAATGTGAGCACGACGAATATGGTCGCTATTCCAAGTCCTGTTAACCCAACCATTCTCAGGTTGGTTATAGTCTCCGAGTCCGTCTTCGTCATACTCTTCAAGGTGGTATTCGAATTTTTCGATAATCTTTTCTTGGCAGTCAATTAACTTCTCCCATATCATGCTCATAGTCTTGTTCCTGAATTTCCAAATGGATCATTTGCTTTACGTGTTGCATATTCTGCATACGCAATCATACCTGCACAATAGATCCAAAATGTTGCACAGAGAATTATTCCACCTACGGTCATATTTCTTCTTCTAATCTTACTGACAACGGAAATCCTTGGTCTCTACTTAGTTTTGTAGTTTCAAGTGCTTTCTGTTCGGCAATTTCATAATCATATGTGCCTACAACAGCAGATCCTTCGTTATGTATTTTCATAGTTAATGTCTCTGATCCTGTATCAGAATGCTTATAGATTTCTTTAAGTATACTTAATACCCAGTCAATAGGAGTTTCGTTATCGTTAAGCATGATAACATTATATTTACTTGGTAATCTTATTTTATTATCAATTTTTTCATCGATATTTACATCTGTGTCAATAGCTGTACTCATTTATTACTCCAATACTTATTTATTACTCCGATAAACAGGGGAGATTGTACTCCCCTGTATTTTAAAGTTAATTACTTTTTAATACTGATCAACAGTTTTAATGCTGATCTTTTTTGGCTGTAGTTCTTCGGGTACTTCATGTTTTAAATGAACATTTAGCATACCAAGTTCTAACATTGCACCTTCAACTTCTACGTGATCTGCAAGTGTAAATTCTCTGCGGAAATTACGTCCGCCAATACCTTTGTGTAAGTAGTTGACGTTTTCATCACCTTTAGGAGCTGTACCTTCAATACGCAATGTGTTACCATCTTTCGTAATATCTAGGTTATCCATACCAAAGCCAGCGACAGCGATACTAATCATGTATTCATCTTCGTTAATCTGTGCTATGTTGTATGGTGGGTAACCTGTTGCATTTGGACTATTTTGGAATCTTCTTTCCATATCATTGAATAGTCGATCAAAGCCAATAGTTGCTCTGTGAAAATGTGGTAGGTCTAGGGTTGTAAGTCTTGTCATGTTATTTCTCCTTTATCAAGCAAGAATTATGTATGGACCCATTATGGCGTCCAAGTTTATTTATCAACTTACGCATAAACAGCGTTAAATTGTTGAGTACAACGAACAAATGTTGTACAACGACTTAAATGCTTGAGCCTTTGTGCTCCAGCATATGTGCAGGTAGATCTTAGTCCTCCGAGTAAATCTTGCACGGTTATACCCACAGAGCCTCTGTAAGGAACTAAGACCTCTCTGCCTTCGGAAGAACGATAATCTTTCAATCCTCCGAAATGCTTTGTGTTTGCTGCGTCACTACTCATACCGTAGAACTGCACAAACTGTTTTTCTTTTACTAGATAGTTAAGACCGTCTTTCATTAGTTCATCTGTCTTAAACATCTTTGTTATTACTTCGCCGCCGCCTTCATCGTGTCCTGCAAACATACCGCCTAGCATTACAAAGTCGGCACCAGCAGCAAAGGCTTTAGCAACATCACCAGGACAAGTACAACCACCATCAGCAATGATATGGCCACCCAATCCATGTGCTGCGTCTGCACATTCGATAACCGCACTAAGTTGCGGATATCCCACTCCAGTCTGTATCCTAGTAGTGCATACGCTACCAGGACCAATACCAACTTTAACAATATCAGCGCCACTTAAAATCAACTCCTCTGTCATTTCGCCTGTAACTACGTTACCTGCAATAATTACTACGTTTGGATAATCATTTCTAAATTTCTTTACAAAACTAGCAAAGCGTTCTGAGTAACCGTTTGCTACATCAATACACACAAACTTCATATGATCGCCTGCTTGTGCATATACTTGATGAAACTTTTGTGCATCTGCGTCTGTAATGCCGATACTCATTGCTACATTTTGTTTGCGGTATTCCGGGCCAAAGTATTCTGTAAGCTCTTCTACACTATATGTTTTTACAAGACATGTAAACATACCCTGTTTAGCAAGTGTGTCAGCCATTTCAAATGTGCCAACACCATCCATGTTAGCAGCCATGATAGGAATACCGCGGTAGTGTCTAGGTATAGCAGGGTAGCCAGGTTCGGCAGTTGGTTCTGCGACCATTGGTGCTGTGTAATTACGGAATGTAAATCCTCTATTAAGGTCTACTTCTTTGCGGCTACCCAATGTGCTGCGCTTAGGACGTATGAGAACGTCTTTATAGTCGTACTTCATGTCTTCTTCAAGACGCATGTATCACCTATTAATCTGAGTTAAGTTTTGCTAATTTCTTTAACCAGCGTGATCGTGCTGCTGCTTTTGCTTTCTTACGCACAAGGCTTGGCTTTTCATAATGTTGACGTTCTCTGTATTCTTGCAGAATACCGTCTTCTTGAATTCTTCTTTTGAACTTACGCATTGCTTTGGTAATGTCATTGTTGCGTACTTCAACTTTTGATCCGGGTAAACCGACTTCATCCTTATTGTACCTTGGATTATTATTACTCTTCGATTGATGCTTCGACAATAGTGCCTCCTATTTTATCAATTGTTTTAAAGTCATAGATTCTTTGTTTACTTATATAATTATACACTACGTCCTGTACATTTGTCAACCAATAAGTCTTAGATTTTGCTATTAGAAATGATAAAAGATTACGTTCAGGTAAATCAACATTATCAATATCTATTATAATCATGTCAACTATTGCAGCAACATCAAGTAACCAGTCCACTGGTTCACCTGACTCATACGCATAGACATTTAAATCATCTTGTACATTTGCAAGTATAGTGCTTTGGAAGTCAGCCATCACTGGTTGACTAGGAGAAACTAATAAGACACTATCAGCGTTATTATGTAGTTTATCCGGATATGTAATTAAATTAATCTTTACGTTCACTTTTCTTACTCAGCTTATTGAACAATGATTCTTCTGATTGTTCTTGGTTTTGTATATAACCTTCCCACGGAAGTTTATCTATCTTACCTTCTATATATGCTGCTTTGTATAGTTTCAGTGTCTCATGTGGATTATCTTTCTTCCACGCTGTAGTATCTTTTGTATAGGTGTTGTCTTCACCTAATGATTCTAAATACTTTTTATTACGTTTTGCTTTTTCTTCTACTGTAAGTTCTTTTTTAACTTCTAGTTCCGGTGTTGGTTCTGGCTCGTCATCTTCTACTAAGAACTGATCATCTACATCTTCAAACGTTTCGCCTTTTAAAAGTATTTTCATTTTTTCATCTGGCGAAGTAATTTCATTATCCAACAGTTGTGATTTTAATTCTTCTAATCGTTCGTGGTCTCTTTCCATTGGTGTGGAAGAGTCTCTTCCATTATCGTCGGTTCTAGAGGCATGTTCCCTAGTAATCTCTTCAACAACATCTCCGGACTGAGTTCCATCTTCGGTGGTTCTTTCTGATTCAATTGATTTGTCATTTATGCCCTCTACTGTAAATCCTGGATTATTAGCAATCCTTTGTGCTCGCGCTCTTTCATAATCATTTCTTTTTTTTAATTCTCTGTTTTTATTATAAATTTCAAATGTTGCTTGGCTTGCTATTAATAATAGAACTGCTAAAGGATCGAACACAAATATAATAATTAATATTACCCATCTTACTGCTTCTTCTAATATGTTTTCATTTGCTGTTTCGCCATAAATAAATTCTGCTAGATATTTAACAGGACCTACTTCTGCTTCAAGTTTTCTGTATTCTGCTTGTAGAGCATACTTTTCCTCTGTTAATGTATCTATTGTGTTGTTTGCTGTAACAATCTTATCCTGTTGTGCGGCGACTAATTTTTCTACGTCAGCATCTTTGCCTACTGTTAGATTATCTCTTAGTCGTTGTATTAACGTGTTACTAGCAGCGATCTGTGCATCAGCACTTGCACGTAAATCTTTGATCGCTTGTCTTGCAGCGTTGATTCTAGGATCATCTGCTTGACGAAGGGCCGTAATGGCTTCTTGTGCTGTAGTTCTAGCCTCCCTGTTAGAAGGAATATCTGTGTTCAAGATTGTATCAATCTTTAATTGTATGTCTGCTCTTGCTGTTTTGTTTTCATTAATAGCACCAGCTCTAATACTATCAATCGCATCAAGTAACGATTGCTTTCTCTGTTGTGCTGTCTCTGTCTGTGAGCCACGCAAATCTGTTACTAGATTTGTTAGGCGTGTTCTTTCGTTGTCAAGTGCTGACTGTGCTTGTGTGCGTAACTGTACTGCTTGATCCTGTAGTGTAGAAATGCGCTCTTGCTGTGCTGTAACCCATGCTGTAAGTGCTCGTTGTGTGTTGCCGCCAAACAAGCCGTCGCTTGTAACACCGATCACTGCTTGACCTTCTTTGATCTTGTCACGTTCACGGCTTTGTAGTTTATTAGTTGTTAGAACTATATTATCTTCTATAGTTCTGATCTGTTCTTCTAATGCTGATACTGCACTTGTATCAATATTTAACTC
>Ga0255765_1002420_pt1 | contig 21163 bp, 21 predicted proteins | sample 041ome_8_FD_179965 | JGI IMG/M metagenome (GOLD analysis project Ga0255765, IMG submission 179965) | Coastal salt marsh microbial communities from the Groves Creek Marsh, Skidaway Island, Georgia - 041407BS metaG (version 2) | ecosystem: Environmental > Aquatic > Marine > Intertidal zone > Salt...
GGTGTCGAGGAGGCCCGCGGATTCGGCCGGAATCACAGGTCGACGTCCAAAATCTCGGCGATGTCGCGCCTCAGCGCTTCCCCGTCGATGCGGGGTGCGGCACGCCACCGCTCAACCAGGGCCTTCGCGGTGAGTCCAGGGGCAGGAAGCGGGGAGAGCCGGGCTACAGGGCGCCCGTCGCGGGTGATCGTCACGGTTTCTCCTCGTTCCACGCGATCCAGAATCTGGCCACCGTAGTTACGGAGATCTCGGACACTCACCTCGTTCACTTCGTCTATGTATCACCGGTGAGACACGGGTCCGTGCTGTGGATAACTCGCGCGCAGATCCACCAATCGTGCGCGGATCCTCCACTCGCGCGCAGATCCACCGTTCGTGCGCGGATCCTCCACTCGCGCGCAGATCCACCGTTCGGACGCGGATCCACCGTTCGGACGCGGATCCACCGCTCGCGGGGGGGTTAGGAGAATGGGGGGCGGTCGTCGAACTTGATCGATGCCCGTCCTGCGGTGCGCCACAGCCGCGCCACCGTGTCGGTGTCCTCCGGGGTCACCAGGTTGCCCATGACGCGCAGCGCCACAGTCATCAGCATCCGCGAGCGCATGCCGATCGGCCCTAGGGTCGGGAGCAGGCCCGGCACCGTCAGGTAGCCGGCTAGGCGACGCGCGATCGAGAACGCCGTGCCGTACTGCCGGCGCAGGATCGGCGCCCACTGCCGGGTGTAGTCCAGCGCCGGGTTCGGGATCGTCTCCGCCAGCAGCTGCGCGGCCAGATGTCCGGTCTCCAGGCCGTAGTCGATGCCCTCGCCGTTGAGCGGATTCACGCAGCCAGCGGCATCGCCGACGAGCAGCCAGTTCGCCCCCGCGACTCCGCTGACGGCACCGCCCATCGGCAGCAGCGCTGACCACGGGTCGCGCACCTCCCCGGTGAAGCGCCAGTTGTTGCGCTGCTGGTCGGCGTAATGGCTCAACAACTGACGCAGGTTGACGTCGGCGGGGTGCTTGCTCGTCGCAAGCGTCCCCACGCCCACATTGACCTGACCCTCACCGAGCGGGAACACCCACCCGTAGCCGGACAGCAACTCGTTCTCCGTGCCACGCAGTTCCAGATGGGACGAGATCCACGGGTCGTCGCTGCGCTCGGAGTCGATGTAGCCCCGCGCAGCAACTCCATAGGCCGTGCCGCGGTGCCATTCCCGACCGAGGGTGCGGCCGAGCTGGGATCGAGCGCCATCGGCGACGACGAGGCGGCGACACGTGATGGTCCGCTTTGGGGCACTCTTCCCGGCACCATGCGAGAAGACGACGCCACCCACGCGATCCCCGTTCATGACGACGTCGACAGCCCGCTCGCCCTCGATGGCCGTGATTCCCGCATCAAGAGCGACCCGGCGAATCGCCGTGTCGAGCACCATCCGCGGGGCCGCGCCTCCATGGCTGGGCAGGGAGCCCCCGGGCCACGGCAGGTAGAGCTCCTGCCCGAAGCCCGCAGCGCGAAGCCCCTGGTTGCGGGCCCGGCCGTCCAACCACGAGGACAGGCCCAGCTCGTCGAGCTCGGCAATCGCCCGCGGGGTCAGGCCGTCACCGCAGGGCTTGTCGCGCGGAAAGGTCTCGGCGTCCACCAGAGTGACGTCCAGGCCATGGCGCGCTGCCCAGGCAGCCGTCGCCGAGCCCGCGGGACCGGCGCCGACGATGAGCACGTCGGTGTCAACAGAAGGGGTGCTGGAAGTCATGATTCCCCCATTCTCCCCGAGGAACTACCTACCGGCGAATCGCGGCAGCCGCAGGAGGCCTTGAGCGACCATCGCACCGGCGATCACCAGGAGCGCCCCCGTGGGCTGATTCCACGTGATGTCCTCGCCGAGGAACACCGCGCCAGAGATGACCGCCACAATCGTGACGACGAACGTGACTGTGCTGGCCGTCGTGGCATCGGAGTTGTTGATCACCCGGAAGTTGAGCACGTAGGCCACGCCACTGCCGAGGACACCCAGCGCCAGCATCACCCCGATGACCTGAGGGGTGATCGGATCGTGTGAGTAGCCGGTCACGGCGACGAACGGCAGGGTCTGCAGCCAGCCCATGATCATCAGTCCGGTCGCCAGGGTCAGCGGTGGCAGCGCATCGGGTCGTCCGGTCGCGAGGTGGCGACGCACATACGGATAGGAGATGCCGTATCCGATGACGGCCAGCACGCAGGCTCCGATGCCCAGCAAGGTAGAGGACCCCAATCCCTGCCACACGCCGACCACCACGAGAACGCCGAGGAAGCCGATCCCCAGACCTATCACCCGCTGACGCGTCGGGCGCTCCTCGGGGAAGGCGATCAGGATGGCCACGAGCGTCATCAGCGGCGTGGTCCCGTTGATGATCCCCGCCAGCGCCGACGAGATGTACTGCTCGCTGAATGCGAACAGGAACCAGCCGCCGGCCGACATCGGAAAGGCGGCGATGAACAGGGGCTTCCAGTACCTGCGCGCCGGCAGTGGTGAGCGAGTGATCGCGCTGATGACGAGCATCGTCAGCATGCCCAGCGCGAGTCGGGTGGTGACGACGCCGGCGGGCGTCAACGAGGTCAATCCGACCATCATGAACAGGAACGAGTTTCCCCAGATGACGGCAAGGACGAGGTAGGCGGGCAGCCAGCTCCGCAGGGTGTGGGACGAGGTCACGCGAGTTCGCTCTGAAGCAGCGTGCGCTTGACCTCAAGGCCCCACCGGTACCCGGCGAGGCTGCCATCACTGCGGATCACCCGGTGACAGGGAATCGCCAGCGCCACCTTGTTGGTCGCACAGGCGCGAGCCACCGCCCGCACCGAGGACGGGCTTCCCAGAATCGCCGCCACATCGGAGTAGGTGCGCGTCTGCCCCGCCGGGATCTGCTTCAGCGCCGCCCACACCCGGGCCTGAAAGGCCGTGCCCTGCACGTCGATCGGGAGGTCCGGTGCCGCATGACCCACGGCAAGGGCGCGAAGCGCATCCATCACGTCGGTCATGGCCGCATCGTCGCGCACCAGGTGCGCGCCCCTGAACTCGGTGGTCATCTCCTCGATCAGTGCGGCTTCGTCACCGATCCGGACGGACGCCAGTCCGCGTGGCGTGGCCACCGCCAGCACGTCACCGACGCCTGTCGCCGTCACGGACCACAGCAGTGGTGCTGAAGCTGCCCCCGACGAGTACTCCGACGGCGTCATTCCCAGTCGCTGCGCTGCTTCCTCGTAGAACCCGCGAACTGATCCGTAACCCGCGTCGTAGGCCGCATCGAGGACGGACCGCGAGGATCGCAACGCCTCGCGGGTTCGCTGCGTGCGAAGGGCCTGCCCATACTGACGCGGGCTGACGCCCAATACCCGGACGAAGTCTCGTTGCAGCTGGCGGGCCGTGACTCCCACCCGCGCCGCCAGTTCAGACGAGGGGACCGGGCCGCCGGCCGCCTGCATGAATGCGCAAGCGTTCTCCACTCGACTCTCGTCCATGGGTCGAGGCTAGGACTCCCGCACCCCCACCCTCACTCCGGTTCGCGACATAGGTCGACGAACGGTCGAGGACCTACAGCGGGGGGCTGGTGATGATCCGACCTGGGCCCGCTGACACGGCCAGGTCCAACGCCCCTTCAGAGCGATCCAGAACGGAGTCCACGCTCTCACCGCGGCTGATGAGTGTCACGCCGACGCACATGTTCTGCACGACATCGCCCGAGTCCAGCCCGATCGGCTCCGCGAGCGACTCCTGCATCCGCTCCATCACGGTGACAGCACCGGGCAGATCATGCACGCCCCGCAGAATCACCAGCAGGCGATCCACGTCGATGCGGGCCACGAGATCACCTGACCGCAGTGCGTCCGACATCCGGCCCGTGATCACATCCACGACCTCAGCAGCAGCAGCCCCGCCGTGCTGCAGGCTGATGACATCCAGATCCGTCAGCGCGCACGTGACCACCGCGGTCTCCTTGCCCGTGCGCGGCGTGGCCGACAGCAGCCAGGCAACCTCGTTGAGCATCTGGTCGCGGTCCGCGATCCCGGCCGCGCGCTCGGGCGAGCCGGCGGCGGGTCCGAGCGCGCGGACATCCCGGAATTCCACGAGCCATCCGCTGGTGCGTGGGACGGCGAACACCGCCATCCACCGACCATGGCCGGCGGCATATCGAAGTCGAAGCCAGTGGGGGCCGGTCGGCTCACTGGCCAGCACCGCACCGATCAGGCGCCGGTCGTCCTCCACGAGGGCCTGCGCCAGCGGCAGGCCGATGGGATGCAGGTCGTCGGACCAGGACAGGACGGTGCCGTCGGCAGCAACGTCGGCATGGACGTCGCCCGCTTGGGCGGAGATGACCGCCCGCTCATCCGCGCTCAGGTCAATGTGCATCACGCGTGGCTCCCGTCGTCATCGCAGTGCATGAGGCTCACGGTAGGCCTATCGGCCCAAGGAGAGCTGAAGATGACCGGTCAAAGTGCCGAATCAGGCCGACGTCACGCGTGCGGACCCGGCTTCGTCGAAGGTCAGCAGGGCGATTCCGGTCTCGTTCAGGGGCACTCGGTCCGTGCCGTCCGTCCCGAGGGTCACGTGGATCTTCTGGGTGCTCCACTTCGTGATGTCGACGAGCAGCTCAGCCAACTCCTCGGGCGAGAAGTGCTCGCGGGCCTGACCCACCAGCTCGTCGGACATCTCACTCGGTCGCCAGATGAAGGTGTCGACCAGTCGCAGCGCCACCTTGTGCCGCTCGCTCAGGTCGCTCGCCTCGTAGTGGTCGATCTTCGCGAGGACGTCGTCCGAGGCACCGGCCTCCCTCGCGTCGGTGAGTCTCAGGGACTGGCAGATCCGACAGTCGTGCTGACGAGCGCAGCGAAGTCGAACCAGCTCCGTCGTCACCGGATCAAGGTGCGACGAGCGCACGACCGCATCCTGGTAAGCCGCAAGGATTCCGACGAGTTCGGCATCGCGCCCCACTGGTCGGCCATCGGCACCAACCAGAACGCGCACGGCCCGGGTCACGCCACGCCTCCGAGAAGTCGTTCGGCGGCTATTCCGAGTCGAGTGCGGGCCTCGATGATGTAGGACGCCATGACGAGATCCGCGAACTCGCCATCGGGGAAGTACCGGGCCGCCGCCTGGACCGTCGCGTCGTCAAGTCCTGCAACGTCGATCAGCATCTGGTCGACCACAGAACACACGGCCCGATCACGATCGGACTCTGCAGAGCACTCGGGTCGCGCATCGGTCAGCGTCACCGTGATGCGATCAGTGACCAAGGCAAGTAGATCGGGGTCGATGCACTCAACAGCGCGTGCGTACGCCGCATCCAGCAGAGCCATCGACTCCGGCTGCAACTGCCTCAAGGTCACAAAGGGGAGCGTAACTGCGAGGATGCGCTCGTGCCCACACACGATGTGATCCTGATCGACTTGGACGGGACGATCACCGACTCGATCCCCGGGATCCTGCGCTGCCTTCGTGAGGCCCTGCCCACGTTGGACATGCAGGACCTCACCGACGAGGAGCTGCAGACGTGGCTCGGACCTCCCCTGCGCGTGACCCTTCTGGAGCGTTATGCGCGCAGCGAAGAGGATCTCGACAGGTTCGTGCAGGCCTATCGGGCCGTCTACTTCGGGGGTGGGGAGTATGAGTTCACCGTGTTCCCCGGCATGGCTGCGTTGATCGCCGACATTGCCGCTTCCGATTCAGCCCTCGTCCTGGCGACTGCCAAGCCCATCGAGTCGGCGACTCGAGTACTGACTCGGGCCGGACTCATCGACCACTTCGACTTCATCAGCGGGACCGAACTGGATCTCATGCGGCAGGACAAGCCCAGCATCATCGCCCACGGTGTCTCCGGGGCCGGGCTCTCGTTGACGGACGTCTCCGCGATCATGATCGGGGACCGGCGCGAGGACATCCTCGGCGCCAAGCACCATGGCATCTCCAGCGTGGGAGTTCGGTGGGGCTACAGCGAGGAGGGGGAACTCGAGGATGCCAGCCCCGACGCCATAGTTGACGAAGTGGCGGAACTGCGCCACACCCTCGCCCTTTCGTGACCGCGCGCCTTTTGGATCCATCCATGCGCTGAATTACATTGGCATCACCACATCCGAGGGGAGAAGCCATGAGCATGCGCAGGCGTCATCATGCGCTGCGCACTCCCTGGTGGATCTTCCTGGGCATCATCACGGTTTCCGTGCTGATGATGTTCGCCCTGCTCCAAGCCATCATGACCCAGGAACAAGCCGACCGCGAGGCTGTCGCCACCCAGACCGCCGCGGGTGTGACTCAGGAGCTCACTCGCACGCTGAGCCGCTTCTACACGCCGACCGTCGCAGCCGAAGGCTTTGTTGCGAGTATGCAGCAGCCGGACGCCACCGATGGCGACGCACAAGACCGCATTGCTACCACGTGGGCGCTCTTCGCCGCGCCCATGGCCGACTTTCTGGGTGAGGCTCTGCTGGACTTCCAACTGGCGCCCGAGGCGATCGTCACCTACTCCGCGCGACCTGCCCAGAATGCAGCCGCACTCGGACACAACCTGCTGCTGGACGACGATCGACGCGATCAGATCATCGATGCCATCGAGGCGCGCGGTCCGATCGTGGCCGGGCCTGTGGACCTGCTTCAGGGCGGCCGCGGCCTGATCATTCGGCAGGCCGTGTTCATCGACGGGCTGGAACCCTTCGAGGATCGGTTCGCCCGAGCGTCTGGCGACGCGCAGCAATACCCGCGGCTGGATCGCATTCCTGACGATTTCTGGGGCATGGCCACGACCGTGATCGACTTCGACGTCCTGACGTCCTCGATCGGCAGCGCCCGCGCCGAGGGAGTTCGTGCGGGCATCTACTCCGTGGGAGCCGACGGTCTACCCACCACTGCCGTGTGGGGAGACCTGCCAGCCGATGCGCCGTTCACGACCGATCAGGAAGTGATCCTGCTCGATGGTTCCCAACTCCTCGTGCGCGTTGATTTCCCTTCGACGCCGTGGTGGGGCTATTGGCCGCTCCTGCTGGTGGGCCTTCTCACGATGCTGATCGTGCTGTTCCTGGCCCGGTTCGGCTACCGCGCCCAGCAACGCAACAAGCTCGGCTTCGAGTTCAGTGAGTCCGTCAGCCACCTGACAAGCCGAGAGGCCGTGCTCGAGCGCACCAGTGCATTCCTCACCGAGCTCTACCCCGGCATTCGCGGGCGCATCACATCACCGGAGCCGCATGCATGCCTGGTCAGCATTCCCGTCGATGACGTGGATCTCGTCGATGGCGATCAGAGCGTCAGCAACGACGACAGCAACACCGATGGACGGCTGCAGTGGCGCGTTCTCCAGTCGGATGAACTGCAGTGCGTCATCGAGGTGGTCGAGGCAGGGCCGTTCCCACCCCGCGAACTCGAGGAGATCTTCACGCTGATCCAGCGCATCCTGGGGGCCTCACTTGCCGCGCTTGGCCGCCAGGGCCACTTGGAGCGACGGGTAGCCATGGACCACCTGACGAAGGTCTACAACCGCACGCAGTTGGTACCGGCCTTCGAACGGATTCACGCGGAGGCAGCAGCGACCGATTCGCTTCTCATGGTGGCGTGCCTGGATATTGATGACTTCAAAGCGGTGAATGACTCCTACGGTCACCTGTTCGGTGATGTCGTGCTGGAGCGTTTGGCCAAGCAGCTCACCGTCTCGGTGCGCTCCACTGATGCAGTCGTGCGCTTTGGGGGCGATGAGTTCGTCGTCTTCGCGCTCGTCAAGCACACGGAGGAGGCCGCCCGCGTGAGCGTGCGCCTGCAGCGACGGGCGACCGAAGCGCTCACGACGCTCGCCGACGGCAAACGTTCGATCAGTGTGTCTCTTGGATACGTGACCGCCCCCGGACGTGAGCCCGTCAGTCTCGACGACCTCATCAAGGGCGCAGACGTGGCGCTCTACGAGGTCAAGACTTCAGGAGGGGCTCACGTCCGAGAGGGCACGGCACAGACAGTCGAGACGATCAGGTGAGGCAGCCGACGGTGTACAGATCCGCCGGGATCTCCGCATCAGCCGGAACCGCGTCGGGCTCGTCTGCATTCGGGGTGCCACAGACCTGATCCTGGGTCTTCGGGATCCAGAACTGACCCTCGGCCTGGAAGATGAAGGTGGTGGGTGCGCCCATGTCCGAGCCCTCGGCACCGAGCGTGCCGGACGTGACGGCCCAGCCGTCGGAGCAGTCGACGCCGTCGAGGGCGTAGGCGTTGTCGGCACCGAGAGCCTTGGCGGCCTCGTCAGCCGGGCCCGCGAGGGCGTCCATCGTGCACTCGGTCATGCCACCGACGGCCTCGGGCTCGTCGGAGCTGGAGCAGCCGGCCAGTGCGGCGGTGGCGAGCAAGGCGGCTGCGCTGATAGCGGCAATACGCATGGGGGATCCATTCTGTATATCTCGTGGGTGGGGACCTCTAGGTCAGAGGTACAGCGATCAGGTTAGGGGCAGGGGCGGGTTTCCTGGAAATCGAGACACGCCCTAGACTCGCCTCGCTTTGCCATGCAACTCGCGCGAGTGGCGGAATAGGCAGACGCGCACGGTTCAGGTCCGTGTGCCCGAAAGGGTGTGGGGGTTCAACTCCCCCCTCGCGCACCAACGAAGGAAGGCTCCCGTTTCACATTTTCGTGAGGGGAGCCTTCTTTGCTGCGGGTGGCCTTTTTGGTGGCCTTGGGTCAGCCGACAACCCAGTGGCCGACTGCGTTGCTGTAGACGAGTCTGCGGGTGCACACGAAGCCGCCGGTGCCGCTGTTCATCCACTGTGACCAGGACTCACCCCAGTCGCCGCTTAAAGCCCCGCCCCAGTCCAACCCTTCCGGCTGTGCGTCATCGCACGTGCCCGAGGCAGGCTTGCCGAACTCCTGAACGATTGGTGCTGGACTGGATCCCCCGTAGACGAGTCCCTCGATCTCGACGAGGCCATCACCCGCAGCAGTCGAGCTGCTGCCATCGCCACCATTCGTTCCCGGTGCGAAAGTCGTGGCGGAGTATCCCGTTGCGGATGGAGAAGCGAATGACCCACCAGCTCCGCCGCTACCCTGGCTACTGCAGTTGACGCTGCCACCTCCACCGCCGTAGCCGCCGCCGCCAGAGAAGTAGCCGCCGCCACCACCACCAAATCCGGCACCACCGCCTCCAGCCTGAGTGCTTTGGCGAGCGAAACCAGCCGACGTGCCGCCCGCTTGTGCAGTGCCGCTGGCTCCACCAGCACCACCGGCGTACCCACCGCCACCGCCACCGCTTGATGGCCCGGAGGCTGCGCCGCCGTTGGACGCACCCGCGCCTCCGCTGCCTGCTGGGGCTGCGTCACCCCCGCATGATGAGTCCGGGCCTGCACCTGAGCCACCTGTGCCGACACCGTCACTGTTGCCGCCGTCCCCGCCGCTTGTGCCGCTGGATGAGCCGTCCCCGCCTGCAGCTGTTCCTCCAGCTGAACCGCTGCCACCGACGTCTGAAATGCCGCCCGCACCACCACCGCCGGCGACAATGATCACCGATCCACCGGTCACACTCGTAGCCGCCCCGCCGGCCCCGAAGACCTGGCCTCCGCCGCCAACGCGAACGGTCAATACGTCACCGGGCGAGACCCGCTGGTAGCTGGTTACGACCGCCCCGGCGCCACCATTAGCCCCAGTGCCACTCATTGCCCGGTACCCCGATGCTCCGCCTCCACCAGTAGCGGTGATCTTCAACACCGTCACACCTGCAGGGACGGTGTAGCTGGCCGCGGTTCCGGTGTACGAAAACGTCGACCGAGGCGAGGCGTGGGCCGGCACTTGACATGCGAGCGCCACTAAGCCGAATGCACAGAAGAACGTCGCGATTGACTTGCTTGCACACCAGGACCGGATCATGCTTCTCCCGCCTGTGACCTCGTCTGGGCCGATGCTACTCAGCCTCGACAGCAAGCATGTGCGTCAGCCCGAAAGGGCGTGGGTTCAACTCCCCTCTCCCGCACCACCGGGAAGAAGCCCCCCATCAAATGGTGCTGGGCCTTCTTCACTCTGGATATCTCAGAGTGGACCTGCTGTTAGCGCGTGATTAGTGCCTGGGCTGCTTGTCGCCCTGTGCGCACGGCACCTTCCATGTAGCCGCAGACCCATTGATCGGAACCCACGACCCAGAAGGGTGGTTCGTGTGATCCGTGCAGGGGCCCGATCGCGGTGAGTTCACCAGGTCTCCACGACGTTATGTATCCCTGGGTCCACGGATCGATCGCCCAGTTTCGGATGAATTCGGACTGCGTATGTGCTGCAGCAGGTCCGTATGCCGCCACCATCTCCTCGCGCAAAACTGCCTGGCGCCGCTGTTTGGGGATCGCGAAGTACGCACCAAGTTTGTCTACGGGAACGAGTGCGGAGATTGCACCATCATGTTGCACCCAAGTGCCGCCGAGCATGGTGGTCTCGAAGTAGGCAGTTCCGTTTTGGTTTTGTCCTTCCCAGAACGACGCTTCGTAGACTGGTACGTACTTAACTGTGGGTGCATGCTGCTGACGATGCAAGGAGTTCAGGCGCGCAGCGCTCACACCGGTGACGGTGACGTCTCGCAAGGGCCCTGCTGGCAAAGCGCACACCACGTTATGCGCGACGAACGTCTCACCCGCCACTGCTCGTACCGAGGAACTTTGCTGCGCAATGTCTATCGAAGCAACAGGCGTGGAGTAACGGATCCGGTGCCCGAGTTCATCAGCCATGCGCAACGCCACGGTGGCCGACCCTTCGAGGACCTTTGAGTTTTCCCAAACGTCGTAGTCGTAGAAGCCATTGGCCCCCGCCGCAGCCTCCTTGCGTAGATCGGCGAGAAGAGATCGACGTTCGATCGAGTCCTCCGCCAACCCGAATGCTCGAAGGTCCATCGCACGCAGTACCGCCGGGCTTGCTCCCTCGGATCGCAGCCACTCACCGACGGATACGCGATCGAGTGCTGTGGCATCGGGGTGAGACCACGGATCGTCGGGGTCAACGGTTGCAGAGAGCGCTGCGAAAGCCTGGTCGAGTTGCTCATACAGCGCTCGATCAGCGTCCGACATCCACGGCATCTCCTCACCGAGATAGACACCATCGCGCATTAGCCAGGTGGATTCACCGGGAATATCGGTGAAGCTGGGAACGATCGTCAAGCCCAGTTCGGCTACGAGTTCGCGGTAGTACGTATGGAAGTCAGCTATGACTTCACCACCGAGTTGGATGAGTCGGCCGTCGGAGGTGGTGGTCTGCTCAACGCGTCCACCAGCGCGCGCACGGGCTTCCAGGACAACGACGTCCAGACCCGCGAGCATCAGATCCCGTGCCGCGCTGAGTCCGGCTAGGCCTGCGCCCACGACCACGACATCATGAGTAGGCATAGGTCCTCCTAGATGGTGTGCTGTTCCGCTAGTGGTTGTCGAGCATGCGAGTATTGCCAGGATCGTAGAAGGGTCGTCGAGAGACGGTGAGTGGAAAATCTTCGCCTTTGCACCGGACGGTGAACTGTGCATCGAGGTCGACTGCCGCATCAATTGTCGCTATTCCCACGGATCGACCCAACGTTTGGCCGTATCCACCACTCGTGAGTCGACCCACGCGCCGCCCGTCCAGCATGACTGATTCGTCGTGGACCAACATCACACTCGGATCGTCAACTGCGACATGGACAGCTCGATGTGCCAGCGACGTACGGTCCAGGTCTCGGAGTGCATTGATTCCGATGAAGTCAACACCCTTCTCGAGATCAACCGCGAATCCCAAGCCAGCACTGAACGGATCGTCAGTAGCTCCGATGTCGTGGCCAAGGTGACGGAAGCCCTTCTCCAAGCGCAATGAATCCAACGCGAAGAACCCGGCTGCTTGCACACCGAGATCCTCACCCGCTGCCCACAAGGCTTCGTAGACGTTGACCGCGAGATCGGAAGAGACGTAGATCTCGTAGCCGAGTTCGCCCACGTAGCTCAGCCGCAGCACCCAGCCAAAGCCATCTGCCACCTCCACTTCGCGTGCTGTGTAGAGCGGTTGGGCGTGGTTGGACCAGTCCGCTGGTGACACCCGAGAGATCAATTCGCGGCTTCGTGGCCCCATCACTCCAATGGTTGCCACAGAACTCGTCAGGTCCTGTACGGAGACAGGGACGTCGCGGGCTATCCGTGTCAGGTAAGCGAGTGCCTTGGTGTGTGAGGTGGACGGGGTGACGATAAGGAATCGATCTGTGCTCAGTCGCGTGATGGTGCCGTCGAGTTCGATCCCACCCGCGCTGTTGAGGAAGAGTGTGTACACCACTGTGCCCAGTTCCACATCAATATCGGCGGTGGCCGCCCGCTGACATAGCTCCACTGCCGCAGGGCCGGTGACCTCGAACTTGGCGAAAGCGCTGAGGTCGAACAGGGCGACCTTCTCTCGCGCGCTTGCGTGTTCACTCGCCACGTGATCGAACCAGCCGGGTGTGCCGTAGGAGTACGAATCCTCAATGGTCGGCCCACCGAAATAGTTCGCGCGTTCCATCGCATTGATTTCCCCGAAGCGCGCTTCTCGGGTCACCAGCGATTCGTGAAGTGGTGATCTGCGAACGTCGCGTGCAGTGGCCGATTGATAGTTCGGCCAGTGCATCGCATACAGCCGACCGAGGCTTTCCGTGGTTCGGTCATGCAGATAGCGACGGTTGCTTTGGTGACGTGAAAAGCGTTGAACGTCTACCGCCGCAGAATCGAAGTTCGGTGCTCCATCGATGATCCACGCGGCCAATGCCCGACCTACTCCCGGTGCGTAAATGATTCCCTGCGAATTCATTCCGGCTGCAACGAAGAGTCGCTCGACTTCGGCAGTTTCGCCGAGGAGGAAATTCGTATCGGGAGTGAAACTTTCCGGGGCATTGATGAATCGGTCGTACCCACTGTCCGTCAAGGAAGGAACGGTGGACTCTGCCTTGTGACGAATCGGATCAAAATGTGGCCAATTCGGATCGAACTCGGCAAATCCCGAAGCGGAGATCTCACTCACAGATCGCGGAAGTCCCCTGGGTTCGAATGCGCCAACGAGCAGCCGGTCCAGCTCAGATCGGATGTAGTAACTGTTGTCGACATCTCGCAACACTGGAAGGCCCTCGACGGGAGCATTGATCGGAAGTGAGCGAACGTGAACGTGCTCGGCGGCGTACAGAGGTAAGTGCGCTCCCGCCGTGGCGCCGAGGTCCCTGGCCCATAGGCCGCCAGCGATAACCACGGTTTCGGCAAGAACGTCGCCGAGGGAGGTTCGGATACCGCGGACCACGCCTTGATCGGTAAGGATCTCGGTGACGGTCACATTCTCGCGGATGACTACGCCAGCCCGATTCGCCAAGGCCGCAAGAGCCACTGAGGCATAACCAGGATTGACGTAGCCATCATTTGGGAAGAACAGGCCCGCGAGCATTCCCTCCGTTGAAGCCAGCGGCCAAAGTTCCGCGATCTCCTCGGGTGTGACGACCTGCGCATCGATGCCGCAGTGATGCGCAACGTCTGCGGCGTAGAGCAACTCATCGACCCGCCCGGCTGTTCGCGCGATGCTTATTGACCCGGGTTGCTTCAAGCCGACGTCGATCCCGGTCGCATAGTGCAAGGTGGAGTAGAGCTCGGGTCCGTACTTCGACAGCTCGGTGAGGGCAACCGAGCCGCGAGCGTTGGCGATGAGTCCCGCGGCGTGCCAGGTAGTGCCACTGGTTAGCACGTTGCGCTCCAGCAGCAGCACGTCACTTACCCCGGACTGAGCCAGGTGGTAAGCGATGCTGGAACCGATAATCCCGCCTCCCACCACAACCACAGATGCGTGTGCTGGAAGTTCGGTGGAGGTGTCGTCAGAGAACGAAAGTGCGCTGAGACTTCGATCAGCAAGCCTGTCCACAACCAATATTCTTGCCGCGTTCGCGTGTTGGCGCAGTAGGACCGCCCGAAAGGGCATGGGGGTTCAACTCCCACCTCGCGCACCGAATGACGAAGGCTCTCTTCTCACGGATATGAGGAGAGAGCCTTCGTCATTGTCAGAGCCAACGTGGGTGGCGAATCCGGAGCCCGCGGAGACGTACACGCCCAATCCGCTTGTCAGTCGTGAGCAGAGATTCGGCGCCGATTTCCTGGGCTGTCGCGAGGATGAATGCATCAGGAAGACGGAGGGAGGCATGCGAGGCCCGCAACCGCGCGGCGCGCAGTGCGACTGCTTGCGAAACCTCCGCCACGTCCGCTCGCAGGGAGTGCAGGTCGGCGAGCACCTTCTCCGCATCGCCAGTCCGAGCGGGTCGAACGAGGACCTCGGCCACCGTGACCGTGCTGATGATCAACGAGTCTCGTTGAATGAGCGCTTCCTCGATCTGGGCCGTGGCCCAGTCATGGTGCGGATCAGCCGAAGAGAAGAGTCCGATGATGACTCCGCTATCGAGGACTACCGATCCCATTCATCTCTCAGCTCATCAAGGGGTGGCCCTTCAGTGAAGAGGTCCGTGTGCGCCCCCGCAAGACGTGTCAGGAGGTTCTGGGCGCTGACGAGGCGCACGACGCCAGGAGCCTCAACCTCAGCCCAGAGAACATCCCCGATCTCCAGGCCTGCGTCGCGCATCGCTTCCACGGGAAGAGTGATCTGGTGCTTGGAACTGATTCTCGTTGAACCGTTCCGTCGACCCGAACGCACTGGATTGCCGTCCTTTACTGGGGCTGCCATAAGTAAAGGTTACAACCCAGGCACCGGGCAGCCGGGCGGAGTGCTGACTCAGGGAGCGGGGATGCGGCCGAGTACCTCGAGTTGGCCATCGTCATCCATGCGAACGACAACCCCCTCACCTGAGCTCGGAGCGATGCCCGTCAGGTCGATGATGTTGGCCTGATGGCCCACGAGAACGAGGGCTCCGGCCTTGCCCCGATGCTGGCGGATCAGGCTCTTCGTCCGTCGTTCCTGCCTAAGCGCCCGAGCCGTGGATGCAGTGAACACCGAATCGAGCGAAGGAGTGGGGCGCACCGAGCCGACGGCCATCAATCGCGCCGTGTCGAGGGCACGACACCAGCGACTCGATCGCACCTGGGCCACAGGCACCCGTTCCTTGCGCAGTTCCCGCCCGATGGCACGGGCCTGCTGACGTCCCTCGCCGGAGAGATTCCGCTGGGTGCTGCAGTCGCCAAGTTCAAATCCGGGAGGGTCGCCTCCTCCGGGGGCGATGGCGTGCCGGTAGAGGATGACCAGACCGTCCTGCGACCGCAGGTCGCGCCAGATGGACTCGTTCGCATGCGCCGCGGGTGCCGCCAGAGCGACGACCACCAGGGCCACGAGGACGGTGAGGGCACTCTTCACACCGCCTGCCTACCCGCGACAGCCAACGCCGGCAACTCCGGAGGCGCTTTTCACCACTCTTTGGCAGCATCCGTGTGTGACCACCCCTGCTGACAAGCGCGCCGTGACGTCTGTCCCGCTCCTTCCCCTCCTCGCCGATCGCTGGAGTCCACGCGGATTCGATCCTGATTACGTGCTGAGTGATGATGAACTCACCGCTTTGCTGGAGGCCGCACGCTGGGCGCCCTCGGCAGCCAACAACCAGCCCTGGCGCATGATCGTGTCCCGCCGTGGCGATGACGCCTTCGGTCTCATCAACGGCAGCCTCGATGACGGCAACCGGGTGTGGGCGCAGTACGCGAGCGCGCTCATCGTGATGGCGGCACAGGTGACGGACGACGAAGACAGGCCGCGCAGGTGGGCCTGGTACGACGCCGGGCAGGCGGCCGCCGACCTCACGCTGCAGGCCAGCGCCCTCGGCCTCGTCGTCCATCAGATGGCGGGATTCGACGTCAGCGTCGTCCGGGAGTCCTTCGACCTTCCACCCTCGATCGAGCCGATCGCCGTGCTGGCGCTCGGGCGTTGGGATCCGAACACCGATCTCCCCGACCAACTCAAGGAACGCGAGAGGGCACCGCGCACCCGGATGCCCCTGTCAGACATCGTGTGGGGCTAGTTGCGGTCACGCGGCGCAGATGTCGACCAGCACTGGGAAATCCGGATCGCCACTGGATCGTTGTCCACCCCGCTGCGCGCCATGACAGCGCTAGCCCACCGACCCCGCGAGTGCCAACGACGGCTTGGCAGTGTGCGAATTGAGGGATAACCGAACGGGATAGGTTCATCGAACTGTTGATTCGGCGAGACCGAACATAACATCGCTGGAATCGGAAGCCGACATCTCAGTCTGGGATGAATAGTGGGGGAATTGACCATGACAAGACAAAAGGTTGCCATTCGGGTTGTCTCCCTGGCGGTGTCTACAGCATTTGTCGCAGTGAGCGCGATTACTGGTCCCTCAACCGCGGCCACTAGCGACCTGTTCGAAACCGCTGTTGAAGGAGTCCCCAATACCGGTTTCTCCCAACCTTTCGCCGGGCTTCCAGCCTATGAACTCTTCGCTCCCGGGGAGGCCCGTGGACCCATCCAGGTGAATGAGGAGCTTGGACAGATTCGCGCAGATTGGATCGCATCAAGACTTGGCTTCGCCAAGGACAAGGCCATGAGCAAGGAGCAGTACCGACAATTTGTCACTGGTAGAGGAGTGGACGGCATCTCGCCCGCATCCATCAAAGCCGCCGAGCTCGTGGACTACAGCGTTGCCGCTCTGACGAACACGCGAGCAAACCCCTACGCTCGCATTGTTGACGGCCAGCCATCTCAAATCGTGCTCGGTTCCTACGGTTTGATTGTTAGCCCCAACGGCATGCTTTCAAGTCCTGCAATTGACTCTTCGCCCGTGCGGCAAGTCAATTGGGTACTTGCACCGGATGTGATCTGCAAGTTCCCAGAGATACCAGTTCCTGACGGTATTCCGTGCGGTTACATGGGGGAGTGGATGCGGAAGAACGGTGCCCGCGACACCCTCGCGGCACTTTATGCCTCTGCCTACACGCCCCTAGTTCCGTTTGGATTCGCGTCCCAGGGAACTTCCGAGCCGTTGGAGCTGTTGGAAAATACGCGCCCGGACGGTTCCCAGGCGACCCTGGGCATGGCCATGGCTCCGTCGATCTGGATCGTCAACTTCCTCTTGATCTACGCCTTGAATCCTGAACTGGCAGCGAAAATGCCGGCATACTGGCAGGCCATTCCCGCGGAGGTCGCCCAAGCGCTGTATGCCTCAGAGAACGGTGACACACCAGGGCAAATTCCTTACTCCCAATACCGCCAGTTCTTTGAGTAGTTCTGGTGACTGCGGCTGTCGAACATGTTTTACTTCATGAATGTGAAGGTGTGACGGAAAGTCCCATTCTTTAGTTTCTTTGTGGTGACAATTCCGCGAGCGCCAATGTAATCACCTGTTCCACCGACAATAACTGCGGTAACGGGTGCGTTATCTTTAGCAAAATCGGGAGCAGTGTTCGCGGTGTATTGCGAAGCGCCGAGGACCACTATTTGGCCGTCTTTCATATTGAACACGAGTTCGCGAAACCGGTCTTCTTCGTTGACACCATCAAGTGTGACATCGATAGTGGTGACCTGGCCAATTAGTTCGCCGATCTTCTTGCGCTTTAAATTCCGGAGGTCTGCAGCGAAGAAGAGCACTGCCCCAGAGGTGTTTGCTTCCGTGTGCGCGGCAGTCGCCAAAGTGGGAGCATCCTGCATGACCACGAGCTTGTGTGAGTCAGCAGCGTTAGCTGCGGGGCTGACTAAAATTGTTGCTGCTACCAAGGTCGCAGCAAGACTTGATGTGATTGTTAGCGAAAGTCGGTTTCTCTTTAGGTTCATGAGGAATGTTTACCACAATTTACCCGCAGCGTTGTGGGCGAGGCAACAATTACTTTTTCACTGTCGTGAGCTTTGAATTGCCTGGAGCACCTGCGCCATACTTGCTTTTCGCTTGAACGGCGAACGTGTACTTCACGCCCCCGGTCAGTTTCTTTATTGTGCAGGTGGTTTTGGTCGTGGTGCAGGTCTTACCCCCTGGTAAGGCGGTTACGACATACCCGGTCACGCCCGAAGAAGTTGACTTCTTCCACGTTACTTTTCCTTGCTTTGATGTTGCCGTGCTCACCGTGACTTTCTTGGGTGCCTTGGTGAAGGCGGACGCCGCTATTTTCACAAGCGAAATGGTTCCGTCATTCGAGTTCGACACAACGAGTGTTACCCCATCTGAGGTGAGTGACACACCCATGGGTCCTTTGCCAACGAAGTAGGTGGCGCGGACCGCATTTGTCTTGGTGCTGATTGCTGTGACTGTTGAGCTACCAAAATTTGGTACGTACACACTCGACCCCGAACCATCAACGACTGGATCGCCAGGTTGGACTCCAACGGGGATTGTGGCGACTACTTTCCTGGTGTCAACGTTCACCACCGAAACGGATTTGCCACTGTAGTTGGACACATAAACTCGAGTGCCGTCGATATTGACCGCTGGCTTTCCAGGATTGTCACCAACCGAAATGCTTGAGCCGACAGTTGAGGCCTTAGCAGGGTCTTGGGACAGGATAGCTAACTCGCCAGCGTTGATTTGTGAAGCAAAAAGCAAGGGACCCACGGAACTAAGTGTTGGTGCCACCGCCGCTTCACTGATTTGCGACTGCCCGGGGATTGTTGCTATCACCGTGTTCGAGCTGGTGCTGATCACCGAAATAGATCCGGCATTGCGATTCGGTACGTACAGGTTGTTGTTGAACGAATCGTATTGATCGCCGGTACCAAATACTCCGGTTGTGGGGTTTAACCCCACCGCGATCGTGGCGACAACCGTGCTGGTCCCCGGGTCAATCACTGAGACGTCATTGGAACTCACATTGGATACATAAGCGAAGGCATTAGAAGCAACGGGTTTACCTGGACCCGTACCCACCGGGATCTTCGCAATCTCTGTATTGCTGGTGGTCGAGACAATGCGCACTGTGTTGTCACCGCAGGAGACGAAGACTTTAGTGCCATCGGGACTTATAGCTGGTGGTGATGGCACTGGACAAATATCGAGCGTTTTTACGAGCTTCGCTGCAGAGATATCAATAATGTGAAGCTGGCCCAAACTTTGATTTGACACGTACGCCACATTGTCGTTGGTCACCGTTCCGGTGGGCATGCCTCCGACCGTTATTTTCTTAATCGGAGCGGTAGCAGCATGTGCAGAGGTGGGAAGGCCCAGACCTACGAGCGCTGTTGAAGCAATGACGGCAATCAGTTTTCCGTGACGGGTTCTCATTCCGTAATTCTATCAATGTCGGTCCGACGCTGAAAGTAAATACATGGCACTTCATATTGGGATTGAGGGATAACCGAACGGGACAGGTTCATCGAACTGTTGATTCGGCGAGACCGAACATAAACTCGCTGGAATCCGAAGCCGACATTTCAGTCTGGGATGACCAGGGAGAGAATTGACAATGACAAGACAAAAGATCGCCATTCGGGTTGTCTCCCTGGCGGTGTCTACCGCATTTGTCGCAGTGAGCGCGATTACTGTTCCCTCAACCGCGGCCGCTAGCGACCTGTTCGAAACCGCTGTTGAAGGAGTCCCCAATACCGGTTTCTCCCAACCTTTTGCCGGCCTTCCAGCCTATGAACTCTTCGCTCCCGGGGAGGCCCGTGGACCCATCCAGGTGAATGAGGAGCTTGGACAGATTCGCGCAGATTGGATCGCATCAAGACTTGGCTTCGCCAAGGACAAGGCCATGAGCAAGGAGCAGTACCGACAATTTGTCACTGGTAGAGGAGTGGACGGCATCTCGCCCGCATCCATCAAAGCCGCCGAGCTCGTGGACTACAGCGTTGCCGCTCTGACGAACACGCGAGCAAACCCCTACGCTCGCATTGTTGACGGCCAGCCATCTCAAATCGTGCTCGGTTCCTACGGTTTGATTGTTAGCCCCAACGGCATGCTTTCAAGTCCTGCAATTGACTCTTCGCCCGTGCGGCAAGTCAATTGGGTACTTGCACCGGATGTGATCTGCAAGTTCCCAGAGATACCAGTTCCTGACGGTATTCCGTGCGGTTACATGGGGGAGTGGATGCGGAAGAACGGTGCCCGCGACACCCTCGCGGCACTTTATGCCTCTGCCTACACGCCCCTAGTTCCGTTTGGATTCGCGTCCCAGGGAACTTCCGAGCCGTTGGAGCTGTTGGAAAATACGCGCCCGGACGGTTCCCAGGCGACCCTGGGCATGGCCATGGCTCCGTCGATCTGGATCGTCAACTTCCTCTTGATCTACGCCTTGAATCCTGAACTGGCAGCGAAAATGCCGGCATACTGGCAGGCCATTCCCGCGGAGGTTGCCCAAGCGCTGTATGCCTCAGAGAACGGTGACACACCAGGGCAAATTCCTTACTCCCAGTACCGCCAATTCTTCGAGTAGCCCTTGTTCACACGACAGTGGCGCATGTGACTTTGCCCAGAGGCAGTGTCCTTTCGTGGTGTTGATTCCGGGCCTCAACGAAAAGCCGGTTCAATGCACGTGCCTGTCCTGATGAATTCCGAGTGAGAGCGGTCTGATTGGGCTGTTCGGTAGGCACACGGATGGGTTCCGGCGTCCACTCAGGAGCAGAAGCCTCCGTCGCAGCAGGGCTGGATGTAGTAGCAGCGCGGGCAGAAGTCCTTGCCTCCGCGACGTTCGAGGTCTGTGGTCTCGCAGGCCGGACACGGCCCTGGTTCACCCATCACCTGTCCAGTATCCGGGACCACACCCGCTGCACCCAGAAGCGACACCCAGACTCCTGATCTACCTCAACGACCGAAAGGCACCCATGGGCGACCTGAACAACCATCACAGTGACACGCTCACTGCGATCTTCCAGCACCCCACCAGCCACAACGTGCGCTGGCACGACACGCTCTCCCTGCTCGAGGCCGTCGGAACCGTCGAGGAGAAGCACGACGGCAAGTTCCGGGTGACCATCGGGCAGGAGACCGAGGTCTTCTCGCGTCCGCACGACAAGGACATCGACGAGCAGATGATCATTGACCTGCGTCGCATGTTCAAGCACGCCGGATTCGAGCCCGCCGCCCCCGGCAAGGAGAACTGACCATGGCTGCGCATGACATCACCGATGCGATCGACCTGAACGGCAAACTGGCGATCGCCGCTGTCGACTTCCACACCACGCGCATCTATGCCATCGACGTGGACCCGAAGTCCCGCCCAGAGACCGTTGGCGCGTCCGACCCCAAGGGATTCCGCCACAACGTGTATCACCGTGACGGCAATCCCGACGGCACCTACGAGGACGACAACCCCGTG
>Ga0255765_1002424_pt1 | contig 21154 bp, 20 predicted proteins | sample 041ome_8_FD_179965 | JGI IMG/M metagenome (GOLD analysis project Ga0255765, IMG submission 179965) | Coastal salt marsh microbial communities from the Groves Creek Marsh, Skidaway Island, Georgia - 041407BS metaG (version 2) | ecosystem: Environmental > Aquatic > Marine > Intertidal zone > Salt...
TGGACCTTTTAAATATTGTTTAACTTAAATCTTACGTATTATGAAAAATGTATGTTTAGAAAATTATGGGGTTTCAAAATTGGAGACTCAGGAGATGAAAGCTATTAATGGAGGAGGTTGGGGTTTTATAAAAGCCATAATTTCAGTTGCCATCGTAGTATTTGCTGTTGTTTTTGCTTCTAACAATGCTACTTAATCATTTTAAAGTAATGGCAGTAAATTGCTGCCATTACTTAATTATCCCTAATCAAAAACCTGCTAAAAGAATTTTTCCTAGTTACATGAAATGCAGAAGTTTTTAATATTTGTAGTCGTTCTGATTTTATTTTTAAGTTGCGGAACCTATCGTGCAGTTCCCGTTTCGGATTTAGTCCCTATATCCCATGCAAATGAAATAAAAGAATTGTCAGCCTCCTTGGAAAAAGTTGTTAATGCAGGTGGAAATCATTATCGAAAAAAAGCAATTGTCAGTCAATTAGAAGAATTTGGACTCAAAGAGCATACCGTTTCTGAGCGGATCGATTGGTTGAGTTTGCAAAAAAATGTAGTTGTTAACATTCAAGGGAAATCCGACTCATTGATTTATGTGGTCGCACATTATGACAAGACAGATATCAACCCGTTGAAATTTGTCAGTGTCCTTTTAAACGGATTGTTGGATCCACTCATTTCATGGTCATACACTTCTCAGGGAGCAATTGATAATGCAACAGGGGTTTCAGTAGCACTTCAATTGTCGAAATCACTAAGCAAAAAAGAGAATCATTACAGTTTTAGAATTTTGTTTTCTGGATCAGAAGAATCCGGGCTAAGAGGTTCCAGATCACACGTTGCCCGTTTGAAACCAGAGGAATTTAATTTGATAAAATTTGTTATCAATATCGATGTTGTGGGGGTAAAGGACAAACCAAACTGTGTCTATATGTTGAGTGACGATGATCTCGAAAAAGAGGCTTTAAAAATCGCAGAACAAGCGCATCTTGAGTTAGGGTTGGGTTCAATGCCTGCTGGAGCATCAAGTGATTATTTACCTTTCAAAAGCATGAGTTTAGGACTTGATTTTGCACGAAGTTTTGCATATAATTTGACAGGTAGTTTTTTGCCCCAAAGGAGTTATTTTACTCAAAAGAAATCAACCAAAGTAGTTAATTTTTCCTCTTGCGAGTTCTTGGATGTTGGTGATACCGTTGGCGGTTTTACACTGCTACCTCTTGGAGCCATTCATGGATTTCGAGATAATATTAAAAAAGTAGATCCTATAAAGCTCTTAGAAATGTATCAGTTACTAAAGTTTTTTATTCAAGAAAATGAAAAACGTGCAGGGGCTTAACTAAACAAAATACAAACGTGAATATTCTAAATTTATTGTGCCTCCCATCAAAATCAAACAACACGACATTACAGACTGCGGTGCGGCTTGTCTGGCATCCATTGCAGCTCATTGGCAATTGCATGTGCCCATTGCTCGAATCCGGCAATACGCCGGAACAGACAAAAAGGGGACAAATATATTAGGGTTAACAGAGGCGGCTAAAAAGCTCGGGTTTAATGCAATTGGGGTTCGGGGAGAAATGGATAGTTTGTCCAAAATTCCCCTGCCTGCCATTGCTCATTTAGAGCTGAAGAAAAAACAATTGCATCACTATGTGGTAATCTATGAAGTAAGTCCAAAGTTTGTCAAAATAATGGATCCCGCAGACGGGCAGTTTCACAAAAAATCACTTGAGGAATTTAAAGAAGAATGGACTGGTGTTTTAGTGCTTTTAGAACAAAAGGATACATTTGAGATGCGTAATGAAAAAGTATCTGTATTCAAACGGTTTTGGTTTTTATTACGTCCACATAAAGCGGTTCTAATTCAAGCTTTTGTTGGTGCGGTAGCCTACACGCTTTTGGGATTTTCCACCTCCATTTACATTCAGAAATTAACGGATTTTGTTTTGGTGGGAGGTAATACCAATCTTTTAAACTTACTGAGTGCCCTTTTGTTAATCGCTTTTTTGATTCAGTTTACGGTGGGTGTGTTTAAAGATGTTTTTTTAATAAAAACAGGCCAACAGATTGATGCCCGTTTGATCTTGGGCTATTACAAACATTTGCTGAAACTACCTCAATCTTTTTTTGATACCATGCGTGTGGGTGAAATCATTTCTCGTATGGGGGACGCTGTAAAAATCCGTCATTTTATTAATAATGTTTCCTTAAGTCTTACCGTTGACATATTGATTTTCATTTTTTCTTTTGCGTTTATGTTTACTTTTTATTGGAAGTTGGCTCTTGTAATGCTTGTCATGATACCGCTTTTTGCAATTAATTATACCATTGTAAATAGACTGAATAAAAAAACAGAACGTAAAGTGATGGAGCAAGCTGCTGACCTTGAGAGCCAACTAGTAGAGTCTCTTAATTCAATTGGCACAATTAAACATTTTGGATTAGAAAGTTTTGCTAACATTAAAACAGAAACAAGTTTTATAAGGTTATTAAAAATAGGATATAAATCTGCTTTAAATAATGTTTTTACATCCGTATCAGCAGGAGGTCTTTCGCAATTGTTTACCATTATTCTGTTGTGGGTTGGTTCTTATTTTGTGATTCGTGGAGAGATGACGGTAGGATCCTTACTTTCTTTTTACACTATTATAGGCTATTTTACAGGACCTGTTTCTCGTTTGATTGGAGCCAATGCTCAGATACAAAATGCTTGGATTGCAGCAGATCGTTTGTTTGAAATAATGGATTTAGAACGTGAAAAAGAAGAGCAAAATATTGAACTCACAGAAGATAATATTGGAGATATTATTTTTAAAAATGTCTCTTTTCGTTATGGCACTCGAGTGGATGTATTTAAAAAATTTAATCTAAAAATAAAAAAAGGAGAAGTTACTGCTATTGTGGGTGAAAGCGGATCAGGGAAGTCCACTCTGATTTCATTGATTCAAAATATCTATCCAGTACATAAAGGCAAAATAAATATTGGTGATTTACCATTGAATCATATCCAATTAGCAAGTTTAAGAGGTCTTGTAAGTGTGGTGCCTCAGAAGATTGATTTATTTAGTGGTAATGTTATTGAAAATATTGCTGTTGGAGAATTTGAGCCCAATCAAGAACGTATTTTTTCGATTTGTAAATCCATTGGTATTTTAGATTTCATAGAAAGTTTACCTAATCAATTTTATACCCATTTAGGAGAAAACGGATCCTTGCTTTCAGGTGGTCAAAAACAGCGCATTGCAATAGCAAGAGCATTATATCAAAATCCTGAAATTTTGATTTTTGACGAAGCTACATCTTCTCTAGATAGTTCTTCAGAGAACTATATTCAAAAAACAATTGAAAAATTAAAAACAAAGGGAAAAACGATAATTTTAATTGCACATAGATTGAGTACTGTTTCCAATGCGGATACCATAGTTGTCTTAAAAAAAGGTAAAGTAAAAGAGCAGGGGAGTCATAAGAATTTAATTCAAAAGCAGGGATTGTACTTTAACTTATGGCAACAACAAAACTCAGTCATCAATTAATTTCGTTCATCCTCCCAAACCAATACTTCTCCGCTTCTTGTTTTAAAAAAATCGGGACATTGACCATCTCCTTGTCCGGTGATACCTCCGTCTGGATGGCAAAGAAGAGTGCAATTTTCATCGTATAATTCACTAAAGATATCGCAACATCGCTGTGGGAAAAAATACACTGTTTTTCCTTGATAGCTGTAGCGGTATATTTTTGCAGCTGGATTCCAAACGGCTTCTTTTTCAATTAGTTCTATTTTAGATTGGATGCACGAAGGAAGTGTGGAAGTCGTTTCTTTACTGCAACCAAAAAGAACTGTTAGAATCAGGGGAATGAAAGCTTTCATAATTTTTTCACCACATAGGTTACGATACCCCAAATGATGAGTTCATTATCTTCGCTTACTTCTATGGGTTGGTAGTTTGGATTTTCAGGCATTAAAAAAATTCCTCCCGGAGTAACTTTCAAACGCTTTACTGTAAATTCACCATCGATATAACAGACGGCAATTTTATTGTGTTGGGGTTCCATGCTGCGGTCAATAACCAAAAGGTCACCATCGTCTAGTCCTGCGCCCTGCATAGATTGTCCAGAAACTCGCGCATAGAAAGTTGCTTCTTCATTACGGACTACTTCTTGATCGATGCTGATCCGCAGTTCTTTAAAATCATCTGCAGGGGAAGGGAAACCTGCTGAGATTCCTTCATTGACCAAATGCAATGATTTATGCTGGTCTTGATCGGGATGAAAAAAGGTAAGCTTTTGTGATGTCATATTTTATTTTACCGTAATGATTTCGCTTATTTCAGTTGTAAAGCGTTGTGAGAGGTGTTCTTGTTTCATTTTCCAGGTACGTTTCAAATCTTGATTGCCTAGTTTCATTTGGTGAGGACCAAAGCGTTTGTGAATCCGATCCATAGCTTGCATAACGGCCAGATGTTTTGTTTCTTTTCCTTCAAACAGAGGAAGCTGACGTGAGGCTGTCGGGATCAAGCCCATAATCATGACTCCTGCTTTTTTGTAATGTACACCCTCTTTAAAAATTTTATGCAGCCCTATTACGGCGTATTTGCTCAAGAGAATACTCGAGTTAGTTGCATAGGGTAGGGTTAGTACACAGCTATTTCGGTAGGGAGTTGCTCCTTTTTTATGAGGATCGCTACGAAGAAAAATGAGTAAAGCCGTACAACTGCTTCCTTGCTTTCGCATCTTTTCAGCACAACTACTGGCAAAAGTAGAGAGACGTTCTTCTAAATCTGAAAAGGTGGTGAGTGTCCCTTCAAAACTACGGGTAGTCGCAATACCTTTTTTAGGAGGTTGGATTTCTTCCAGTTGAATGGAAGGGAGTCCTTGTAGGTCTTTTTTAAGCCGGAGACCTAAGACGCTCATATTTTTTCGAACCCAATCATCGGGGAGTAAAGTAAATTCCCAAGCGTTAGTAACACCTATAGTTTCAAGTCGTTTACGATGTTGTCTGCCGATTCCCCAAACCTCTCCAATAGCAGTCCATTTTAACGCTTTAATTCTTTTGTCCTCCGTATCAATGCAATACACTCCCTTGGTTTTTGCATCGTATTTTTTAGCAATTTTATTTGCAATTTTAGCTAAGGCTTTGCTGGGAGCTATACCTACAGAAACAGGAATACCTGTCCAACGACGTACTTGCTTTCGCATTCGGTGTCCCTCTATTTCCAGATCAAATAAATCAAAACCTTTGAATTGCAAGAAAGCCTCGTCTATACTGTAAATTTCGATATTGGGGGTGTACAGTTCTAAGATGGACATTACCCGACTACTCATATCGCCGTAGAGGGGATAGTTCGAAGAAAAGACTTGAACACCTTTTTGATTAAAAAAAGAGCGGTATTGAAAGGCAGGTGCACCCATAGGGATCCCCAAGGCTTTGGCTTCGTTACTCCGCGCGATAACACAGCCATCGTTATTGGAGAGGATAACGATAGGTTTGCCCTCCCATTGCGGCTGAAAAACGCGCTCACAAGAGGCGTAAAAATTGTTACAATCTACCAGTGCAAACATGGTCAAAAGGTAGTTAAAATGTTCTATTTTTTTGATAGGATTTTTTTGAAAAAAAGAGGTTTTTTTTGACTTCTGTTTTAAAAAATAACTTTTGTGAAGTGACAGCTGTATTTTTCTAAAAATAAAGAAACACTTCAATCAAAAGTTGTAATTTTGTTTATGGATTTTAGTAGCGCTTTTTTGCATGGATAATTATTCGTTTTTAAATGCTGCCCATACCGCTCACTTTGCAGCGCTTTATGATCAGTATTTACAACAACCCGATAGTGTAGAGCCCAGTTGGAGGGCTTTTTTTCAAGGCTTTGATTTTGGCATGGAAAACAATGGTTCGGTAGAGGCCGATACGATTGAAATTCCTGAAGATTTACAAAACGAATTTAAGGTCGTTAAGCTAATAGACGGCTATCGTAGCCGAGGACATTTGTTTACCAAAACAAATCCAGTAAGAGAGCGGAGAAAATACAGCCCAACTCTCGATATTGAGAACTTTGGATTGTCTACACAAGATTTAAAAACCGTATTCAATGCGGGTGAAATTATGGGGATAGGCCCCAGTAGTTTGGAGACTATTATTGCTCACTTACAACGAATCTACTGCGATTCAATTGGGATGGAATATATGTATATTCGAAATCCAGAGAAACTCAATTGGATTCAGCAGCGGTTAAATATCAACGACAATCATCCAAAGTTTACTGTAGAACAGAAAAAACATATTCTTAAAAAATTAAATGAAGCAGTAAGTTTTGAAAACTTTTTACACACCAAATATGTAGGACAAAAACGATTCTCATTGGAAGGAGGAGAATCTTTGATTCCTGCTTTAGATGCAGTGGTAGAAGCTGCAGCAAACCAAGGTGTAGAAGAGTTTGTAATGGGGATGGCTCACCGGGGACGCTTAAATGCCTTAACCAATATCTTTGGAAAATCAACAAAAGATATTTTTAGTGAATTTGATGGTAAGGATTACGAAGAAATTATTTTTGATGGTGATGTAAAATACCATTTGGGGTGGACTTCCCAACGTATTACAGATAGCGGTAAGAAAATCAACATGAATATCGCTCCTAACCCTTCTCACTTAGAGACAGTTGGAGCAGTGGTGGAGGGAATTACACGTGCCAAACTGGAAAACAAGTTTAATGGAAACACCAACAAAGTACTTCCTATTATAGTGCATGGAGATGCGGCTATTGCAGGACAAGGACTGCCGTATGAGATTGTTCAAATGGCAAAGCTCAAAGGTTACGGGACAGGCGGAACAGTACATATAGTGGTAAACAATCAGATTGGATTCACTACAAATTATTTAGATGCTCGCTCCAGCACTTACTGCACAGACGTAGCCAAAGTAACCCTTTCGCCTGTGATGCATGTAAATGCAGACGATGCAGAAGCTGTAGTTCACGCAACACTTTTTGCGCTAGATTACCGAATGCGTTTTGGTCAAGATGTTTTTATAGACCTGTTGGGTTACCGAAAATATGGTCACAATGAAGGGGACGAACCACGATTTACCCAGCCAGAACTTTATAAAGCAATTGCTAGACATCCTAATCCAAGAGATATCTATGCTGCTAGTTTACTTCAAAGTGGATTCATAGAAGAGGGATATGTTAAAGAATTAGAGAAGCAGTACAAAAGTATTTTAGAAGACGACCTTCAAGATTCTAGAAAAATAGAGACCACAGTAATTACTCCCTTCATGCAGGACGAATGGGGATCATTTGAGCGAGTAGATGAAGCTGAAATGATGAAAGCTGTTGTGACTGCAGTCTCAGAAAAAGAATTGGATCAGGTAGCAGCGGCAATAACAGTACTTCCTCAAGGACAAAAATTTCTCCGAAAGATTGAACGTCTAGTTGGAGATCGCAAAGCAATGTATTATGAAAAAGATACATTGGATTGGGCTATGGGTGAATTACTAGCCTATGGGACTTTACTTCAGGAAGGATATAATGTTCGTATGTCAGGACAGGATGTAGAACGAGGAACTTTTTCTCATCGTCATGCTGTGATCAAAACGGAAAGTGCGGAAGAAGAAGTGGTCTTGTTAAATCAGATTAATTCAGAAAAACAAGGACATTTTAGTATCTACAATTCATTGCTATCAGAATATGGTGTCTTAGGATTTGATTACGGCTATGCTATGGCAAGTCCAAATACACTGACCCTTTGGGAAGCTCAGTTTGGAGATTTTTCTAATGGAGCTCAAATAATGCTAGACCAGTATGTTTCATCTGCAGAGGATAAATGGAAATTACAAAATGGGATTGTTTTATTGTTGCCTCATGGATACGAAGGGCAAGGCGCAGAGCATTCTTCTGCAAGAATGGAGCGCTATCTTCAATTATGTGCAAAAGACAATATGTATGTGTCAAATTGCACTACTCCTGGGAATCTATTTCATTTACTTAGACGTCAAATGAAAACAAATTTTAGAAAACCTCTAATAGTTTTTACTCCCAAAAGTTTGTTGCGTCATCCTAAAGCGGTTTCCTCTAAAAAAGAATTGACTGAAGGTGCTTTTCAAACGGTGATTGGTGATAATGAAGTTACCCCAGAGAAGGTCAAAACGGTTGTTTTATGTTCTGGGAAGTTTTATTTCGACTTGGATCAAGAAAGAGAAAAAAGACAACGCGAGGATATTGCCTTGATTCGTTTGGAGCAATTATTTCCTTTACCTGTTGAAGAAATTGAAATGAATTTAGCGAAGTATCCAAATGCAGATGATTGGGTGTGGGCACAAGAAGAACCAAGAAACATGGGAGCTTGGAGCTATTTGTTATTACAATGGGAAGATGCACGCAAGTTCCGCCCAGCTACAAGAAGATTTTATGGAGCTCCTGCAGCTGGAAGTGCCATTCGTTTTCAAAGACGCCATCAGCAAGTGATCGATTACGTTTTTGACGCAAAACAAGATAATTTTATAAGAACACTTAAGAAGTAAATCATGATTTTAGAGATGAAAGTTCCCTCTCCGGGAGAATCTATTACGGAAGTTGAAATTGCCCAATGGTTAGTCTCTGATGGGGATTATGTAGAAAAAGATCAGGCGATAGCAGAAGTAGATTCTGATAAAGCAACCTTAGAGCTCCCTGCTGAAGTTAGTGGGACAATAACATTAAAGGCTGAAGAAGGGGATGCCATCGCTGTGGGTGCTATAGTTTGTCTGATTGATACAGATGGGAAACCAACCGAAGGGTCAGCATCCTCAGTAAGTTCAGAAACACCAGCTGCAGCAATGTCAGTTCCAACAACTCCTGCTCCAGAACAAACGAGTAATTATGCATCTCAAACACCTTCTCCTGCAGCTCGAAAAATTATTACTGAAAAAGGGATGGATGCTGCCGATATTAAAGGCTCTGGAAGAGGAGGACGAATCACAAAAGAAGACGCTGTAAAAGCGGTTCCTTCCATGGGTACTCAGCCAGACTATGGTGATCGGGGTCAAGACCGATCCAAACTTTCCATGCTCAGAAGAAAGGTTGCAGAACGTTTGGTTGCAGCGAAAAATGAAACAGCCATGCTGACAACTTTTAACGAAGCAGATATGGCTCCAATTTTTGAACTTAGAAATCAATACAAGGATGCTTTTTTAGAAAAGCACGGAGTAAAACTTGGTTTTATGAGTTTCTTCACTAGAGCCGTTGTTCGTGCTTTAGGGCTTTATCCAGACGTGAACTCGATGATGGATGGAGATTATAAAATAGCCTACGATTATTGTGACATTAGTGTTGCAGTTTCAGGACCTAAAGGATTGATGGTTCCTGTAGTTCGTAATGCAGAGTCATTAAGTTTTGCAGGAGTTGAAAAAGAGATTGGACGATTGGCTGTTAAAGCTAGAGACGGAAAAATTACAGTAGATGATATGACTGGAGGAACATTTACTATTTCTAATGGTGGTGTATTTGGTTCCATGCTTTCTACTCCTATTATTAACCCTCCTCAGTCTGGAATTTTAGGGATGCACAATATTATTGAACGCCCTATTGCTTTGGATGGTAAAGTAGTTATCCGACCTATGATGTATTTAGCTCTGTCTTACGATCATCGAATTATTGATGGAAGAGAATCGGTTGGATTTTTGGTAGCTATAAAAGAAGCATTGGAAGATCCGTTGACTATTCTAATGGATGGTGACGCGAAAAAGGCTTTGGAATTATAATATCAGTTTTCTATTTCTATAGTCAATCAATACTTTCTTTTTAATTAAAAAATCAGCACCAAGTATACCGTCTATTGGTTTAGCTCCTTGAGAAAGAAGTGTTTCATTTACATGAGTTAGATCAAGAAGCACAAAGCCGTGCTTCCCCATTTTATATCGTCCAAGATGAAAGGGACATTTTTTTGTCATTGTAGCCTTCATTTTACCTTGATTTGCCCCTGCGGCATCAAAAGGTGATCCTTTTACTTGAAGTTTAAAATGCTCCTGTAGAGCAGAATGAATACAACTACTAGATGCTCCAGTATCAACAAGTAGATTAGCATGTATTCCATTAATTCTTGCGCTACACAGAATGTGTTTTGTTTTGGAAAATTTTAAACTGACAATATAAGATCTGTTCATAAGTGCCAAAAATACATTATCCTGCTCAAAGTAAATTCCTCATGACTAGATTTGCTATTTTTGCTATCATTTAATATCCATATGATTGATACCCATGCTCATTTATACGTAGAAGCTTTCGATGAAGATAGAGATATTGTTATTAAAGATGCCATTGAAAAAGGGGTGTCACATTTTTATATTCCTGCAATAGATAGTGCATATCATGAACGGATGTTTGAATTGGAAAAATCCTATCCTGAAAATGTCCATTTGATGATGGGCTTACATCCAACACATGTCAAAGAGAATTTTCTTGATGAACTTTCACTAGTAGAGACTCAGCTTGAGCAACGAAAATTTTCAGCCATAGGAGAGATTGGGATGGATTTGTATTGGGATAAAAGTTTTAAGAAACAGCAACAAGAAGCTTTTGGCATTCAAATTGAATGGGCAAAAATTCATGGACTTCCTATTGTAATTCATTGTCGCGATGCATTTGATGAGGTATTTGAAGTACTCGATCAATATAAAGATGAATCCCTCTATGGAATTTTCCATTGTTTTACTGGAACATTGGCTCAGGCAAATCGTGCTATAGAATTGAATTTTAAATTAGGAATCGGAGGAGTGGTTACATTTAAAAACGGAAAAATAGATCAGTTTTTAAATCAAATTCCTTTGCATTCGATTGTTTTAGAAACAGATGCGCCTTATTTAGCCCCGACTCCTTATAGAGGTAAAAGAAATGAGAGTGGTTTTTTGTCTCTAATCCGAGATAAAGTAGCATCAGTTTATGGCTTACCACCCCAACAGATTAGCCTTATTACAAACCAGAACGCACTGGATGTTTTTAAAAAATAAAAAATTGATACTAAAAAGTAATTTATTTTTTTTTAAAAAGATTTTTTTCCCTTTATTTGGTATGAAGAATTAGAGAGGTGGCCGAGTGGTCGAAGGCGCACGCCTGGAAAGTGTGTATTCCAATTGCATTGGAATCGAGGGTTCGAATCCCTTCCTCTCTGCAAAAATGAATATGGTACATATTTTTTTTTATCTTTAAACGCATTTAATTAAAAAGAACAAACATTATTTAAAATGAAAAAACTATTTATTGCCCTTACTTTTTTAGGTTTTATGGCTACTGCCAATGCATCAACTGTAGTACCTAACACAACTGCAACCGTTGCTGTTACTAGTGTTCAAGATATGGAAGACGAAGCTACTGCCGAGTCTGCAACTTTTACACAAGAATTAAAGAAACGTTTTATCGAGGGAGGTCCTGGATTTATGGGGATTGTATTGATCTGTTTAATTTTAGGTCTTGCAATTGCTATTGAGCGTATCATTTTCTTGAATTTAGCTACAACAAATACTAAAAAATTAACTGAAGGTGTTGAAGAAGCGCTTTCTTCTGGTGGTGTTGAAGCTGCAAAGGAGTTTTGTAGAAACACTAAAGGACCTGTAGCATCAATTTTTTATCAAGGACTAGATCGCGCTAATGAAGGTGTTGAAAGTGCTGAAAAAGCTGTAGTTGCTTACGGAGGTGTTCAGATGGGGCAACTTGAGAAAAACGTATCATGGATTTCACTCTTTATTGCACTTGCACCCATGCTTGGATTCATGGGAACTGTAATCGGGATGATTCAGGCATTTGATAAAATTGAAGCAGCTGGTGATATGCAGCCTTCACTTGTAGCAGGAGGTATTAAAGTAGCTCTTTTAACTACTGTATTTGGTTTGATCGTAGCGATCATTTTACAAGTATTTTACAATTATATTGTTGCTAAAATTGATAGTATTGTAAACGATATGGAAGACGCATCAATCACATTGATCGACATCCTTGTTGCACAAAAAAAATAATTAACCCTTAACAGCAATTCACATGAATATTCAAACAATTGTCAAAATTATCAGTGCTGTTTTTGGTTTGTTAGGAGTTATATTCCTATTTAGAATAATAGGAGTAGGGGATGAAGAAATCAAAATGGCTGCTAGTATGGGAGACTTTGGAGTTGTTTCTCCTCTAGTTTCACTATCTATTGCTATTTTATTAGTAGCAGTGGTTGTAACCCTGTTATTTTCATTACTCAATTTAGCCTCAAGCGCACAGAAACTTAAAAAATCATTAATCTTCATCGGATGTTTTGCCGTCGTTCTAGGGATTGCTTTCGCTGCCTCTGAAGGAGTTGAAACACCGCTTAAAGACGGAGAAATACTTTCTGCAAGTGGATCAAGATGGGTTGGAACTGGACTGCGTATGTTTTACATACTTGCAGCTTTAGCTATCCTTTCAATGGTTTTATCTGGGGCTAAGAAAATTTTTAACCGATAAACTATGGCTAAAAGAGCAGCACCAGAGGTAAACGCTGGATCAATGGCGGATATAGCGTTTCTATTATTAATTTTCTTTTTGGTTACTACAACCATTGAGACAGATAGTGGATTAAATCGAAAACTACCTCCAATGGAAGACCAAGTAGATCCTCCAATCATACGTCAAAAGAATATATTTACGGTGGTTGTAAATAAAAATGATCAGCTTCTAGTCGAAGAGGAATTAACCGACATTAAAGATCTTAGATCACTGGCGGTAGCTTTCTTAGATAATGGAGGTGGTGTAGGAGATGAGGCTTGTGATTATTGTCAAGGGGAACGCGATGAGTCTTCTTCTGATAATCCTGACAAAGCGATCATTTCTTTGAAAAACAACCGAGAAACATCTTACAAGGTATATATAGCGATTCAGAATGAGTTGGTTGCGGCGTATAATGATTTGAGAAATCGTGAATTTTTGCGACTTTATCCTTCTGTAGGGCTCAATTTTGTAGATGCTCAAAAGAAATATGATGACCCGCGTACTTCAGTTGATTTAAGTGATCAATTAAAACCAAAGTTAGATGTGGTAAAAGCAATGTATCCACAAAAGCTTTCTGAGGCAGAACCAAGTAAAACAAACTAAAAAAAACAGTTATGTCAAAATTTAAAAAGAAAAAAGGAGGCGAATTACCTGCTATTTCTACCGCATCATTACCCGACATTGTTTTTATGTTATTGTTCTTTTTCATGGTTGCAACAGTAATGCGTGACAGTACTTTAATGGTTGTCAATAAGTTACCTGCAGCTGATCAAGTTCAAAAACTGGATAAAAAAGACCGTGTAATGTATATATATGCCGGTAAGCCTTCCAATAGATATCAAGATAAATATGGAACAAGTGCAAAGATTCAGCTAAATGATAAGTTTGCAACTGTTTCTGAGGTTGGAGCTTTTATTTTAGCCGAGCGTGCTGCAAAGCGTCAGGAACTTCAAAATGTATTAACAACTGCTCTCAAGGTAGATAGTGATACTAAAATGGGGTTAGTTCAAGATATAAAGCAAGAACTTCGTAAAGTAAGTGCTCTTAAAATTAACTATACAACTCGTTTAGGTGATTATACCCAAAACATAAATTAGTTTTTTAAATATTAATGTGATAAAAAAGTGCCTATTAAGGCACTTTTTTTTATTTTCACTAGTGATGTATAGACCTGCTTTCGCTTATCAAAACACAACAAGGTTTTGGACCTTTATTTTGTTTCTAATCCCGTTGTTGTCTTTATGGGGACAGGATGTATCGGAGCAAACAAAGCCACTTTTTCGTGAGGATCAATTTTATGTGGGAGTGTCTTTTATGTTATTGCAAACAAATCAAGATCAATTTGATCCTCTTGGGTTGTCTCGACATTTTCAGTGGGGTTTTGTACGCGATATCCCCTTAAATGATTCTGGGAAATTGGCTTCAGCCGTTGGTCTAGGAATGAGCTTCGAACGATACAATACAAATTTAGAGCGTAGTTTAGATGAATTTAATAAAGCCTCCTATTCGTTTAATAGCGCTACATCATCTCCTTTGTTTTTTTCAGTTCATTCCCTTGAACTTCCATTGAGTATCCGATGGAGGAATGCAACTCCAGAAAGTTTTGCCTTCTGGAGAGTCTATGGAGGTGTCTCTTTACGTTGGAATTATTACAATAAACTTATGCAGGATAAAGAACAAATAAGAAATATCGAAGACCTAAATCCTTTTGGAACAGTTGCACATTTGAGTTTTGGATACAACACCTGGAATTTTTACATTGCTTATCATCTTAGTCCCTTTTTTAATACAGATTCAATTTCTACCGGTTCAATCCCTTTTGAACTTAATCCAATTAAAATTGGTTTAATTTTTTATATTTTATAATTACAGTTCTTTTCGTAATCGAGCTACAGGAATATCAAGTTGTTCTCGGTATTTAGCAATTGTCCTTCTAGCAACGATATATCCCTTTTCTTTCATGAGTTTAGAAAGGAAGTCATCCGTTAGGGGCTTTTGTTTATTTTCTTCTGCTATAAGTTGGCTTAGGAAGTTTTTTATTTCAATAGAAGAAACATCTTCCCCTTCCTCATTTTTAAGACCTTCAGAAAAAAATGTTTTCAAAAGTTTTACGCCATACGGTGAGTCGATATACTTACTGTTAGCTACCCTTGAAATAGTAGAAATATCCATTTGGACCTTGTCAGCAATATCTTTAAGGATCATTGGTTTTAGTTTTCGCTCATCACCGGTCAAAAAATATTCTTTCTGGTGTTCTACAATTGCATTTATGGTGAGAGTAAGAGTCATATGACGCTGTTGAATGGCCTCAATGAACCATTTTGCTGAATCCAGCTTTTGCTTGATAAACTGTACAGCTTCTTGTTGAGTTTTAGACTTTTTTTGACTTTCCTGGTAGCCCATAAGCATTTCTTTATAGGCATTAGAAATTTTTAGCTGTGGTGCATTTCTACGATTTAATTGTACATCAATTTCTCCATCTTCTAATGTCATAATAAAATCAGGTACTACATGTGTATTTTGGATAGTAGAGGACAAGGCTCCTCCAGGCTTGGGGTTTAGCCTACTGATAATATCCAATGCTTTTTTTAATTCTTCTTCAGTGATTCCAATTCGATCTTGTAGTTTAGAATAATGTTTGTGACTAAAATGCTCAAACTCGTCTTTGATTATTTTAAGCGCATGAACCAATTCGGGACGATCTTTTTTCTTTTTTTCAAGTTGTAATTGTAAACATTCTCTTAAGTCACGTGCTCCAACACCAGGTGGATCAAGAGATTGAACAGATCGAATAATTTTTTCTAATTGTTTTTTTTCCACAAAGATATTCTGGGTAAAAGCCAAATCGTCTATGAGCTGATCTTCTGTTCTTCTGAGGTACCCACTGTCGTCTATACTTCCAATTATGAATTCAGCAATTTGCATTTCATCATCGTTTAAGATGAGGTTTCCCATTTGTTGGTGAAGGTATTGATGGAAACTGATTCCTCCACTTAACGGGACTGTTCGATCTTCGTCATCACTGCTAAAATTGTTAGTGTATAATCTGTAAGCAGGAACTTCATCGTCACTCAAATACTGATCAATATCAATTTCATCAGTTTCAATTTTTGTGCTTTCGTCGTAGTCATTCTCTGAATTTTCATTTTTGACTATTTCAATTCCACTCTCTAAAGCAGGATTTTCTCCTATCTCTGATTCAATCTTCTGTTCCAAATCGAGCGTTGAAAGCTGAATCAATTTCATCAACTTGATCTGCTGAGGAGATAGTTTCTGTGAAAGCTTTATTTGGAGCTGTTGTTTGAGCATGGAATAAATTTACCTTATAAAGATAGAAATTTTACTTTTTTCGCATTTAAAATGCAGCGTTTTGCGGAGTTCGAGGAAAAGGAATGACGTCTCGAATATTTCCCATGCCCGTTGTAAACTGAACAAGGCGTTCAAATCCAAGCCCAAAGCCACTGTGTGGTACACTTCCGAATCGTCTTAGATCTAAGTACCACCATAATTCCTCAGCATCAATATTCATTTCTTGAATTCTTTTTTCAAGAACATCTAAACGTTCTTCACGTTGTGATCCACCTACAATTTCCCCAATTCCAGGAAAAAGGATGTCCATTGCTCTTACGGTCTTTCCATCGTCATTTTGCCGCATATAAAATGCTTTGATTTTGGCAGGATAATCAAAAAGTATGACAGGACATTTAAAGTGTTTTTCTACCAAAAAACGCTCGTGCTCACTTTGTAAATCAACACCCCATTCATTGATTGGATATTGAAATTTTTTCTTTTTATTGGGTTTGGAGTTTCTTAAAATCTCTATGGCTTCGGTGTAACTGATTCTTTTAAAGTTGTTATCTACTACAAATTTTATTTTTTCCAAAAGACCCAACTCACTTCTGAGTTGTTGAGGCTTAGAACTTTCTTCCTTATTAAATCGTTCGTCCAAAAATTCAAGATCTTTTTCACAAGTTTCAAGCACATGTTTTAGAACGCTAGTAATAAATTTTTCTGCAAGATCCATATTATCATTCAGATCATAAAAAGCCATCTCAGGTTCAATCATCCAAAATTCAGCTAAATGTCTGGTAGTATTCGAGTTTTCAGCTCTAAATGTAGGTCCAAATGTGTAAACTTCTCCTAGTCCAAGTGCGTAGGATTCGGCTTCTAATTGTCCAGATACGGTAAGGTTGGTTTCTTTTCCAAAGAAATCTTCTTTAAAATCAGGATCACCATTCTCATTCAATTTGGGGTTCTTTGGATCTAAGGTGGATACTCTAAACATTTCTCCAGCTCCTTCAGCATCACTTCCGGTAATGATCGGTGTATTTACGTATACAAATCCTTCATTCTGAAAAAATTGATGTACAGCAAAAGACAAAGCGGATCTAACTCTCATTATCGCAGAAAAGGTGGCTGTTCTGACTCTAAGATGGGCTTTTTCTCGTAAAAATTCCAAGCTGTGTTTTTTTGGTTGAATAGGATAGGTCTCTGGGTCACAGGCACCTACTAGTATTAACTCTTCAACTTGAAGTTCTACTTTTTGTCCACTACCTTGACTTTCTACAATATTTCCCTTCAGACGGAGCGCAGCTCCTGTTGTAATTTGTTTTAAAATAGTTTCTTCAATTTTTTCAAAGTCTACAACGCATTGAAGGTTTTCTATAGTGGATCCGTCATTTAAGGCAATAAATCTATTAGCGCGAAAGGTTCTTACCCAACCTTGTATAATGCAAGTTTGACTCTCAGGATTCAACTCAAGTACAGACTTTATTTTTTTTATGTTCATCATTTTCTTTTATGGCCCGACTCAGCTATGAATATTATCTTTCTACTTCAGCCTAAATTGGTTTCAAATTTATCGGAATGCTATTGTATATTTTTAACAGTGCAAAGATAAGTTTATTTCAGAAAAATTGTCATTTTACCCTACAGCACTTAGGCATCAAGGATTTTAATTTTAGGTTTTTTCAAAACTTTATCATTGCTTATTGTGTCTTGAAGTGAAATGAGAAGTGAGGGGAGTAGTACGAGGTTCGCTAACATTGCCATTAAAAGAGTCACAGCAACAAGACCTCCAAGGGCTTGGGTACCTCCGAAATTTGAGGACATAAAGACTGAGAAGCCAAAAAACAATACAATTGAAGTATAAAACATACTGATTCCTGTCTCCCTGAGTGCTGCAAAAACTGCTTTATTAATCTTCCACCCATTGGCAATTAATTCCTGTCGGTATTTTGCTAAGAAGTGAATGGTGTCGTCTACTGAAATACCAAAGGCAATACTGAAAACTAAAATAGTAGAGGGCTTAAGTGGAATGCCGGTAAAACCCATTACTCCAGCAGTAATTATAAGAGGCAATATATTGGGGATCAGAGAAATAACAATCATTTTAAATGATCGAAACAAAAAGGCCATAAATAGTGCGATTAATAAAATGGCTAGGCTCAAAGAGATGATTAAGTTATTGATTAAGTACTTCGTTCCTTTTAAAAAGAGTAGTGCTTTTCCAGTAATTTCTGCACCATATCGATTTTCAGGAAATATTTTTTTCATTGCCTCTCGAAGGTCTTCTTCGATGGTTTCCATTCGCTCGGTTTCTATATCTTTCATATAGGTTGTGATTCGCCCGAATTGTCCTGTAGTATCTACATAGCCATTAATTAATTGATTATTTCCTTTGGCATTATTTAAATAAGGGTAGATAAAACTATTTTCTTGCGAGGTGGGAAGGGAGTAATAATTTGGGTTCCCATTGTAATATGCTTGCTTTGCAAATTTGATTGCATTTACAACAGATAGTGGAGGGGCCAACTCTGGGATTTCTTCAATAACTTCTTGGAGTTGATCCATACGTTGTAAAGTTGCAGGTTTTACAATACCATTTTCACGCTTGCTATCTATCCAAATTTCGACAGGCACTATGCCGTTAAAACTCTGATCAAAAAAGCGAATGTCTTTGAAGAATCCGGCAGATTTGGGCATGTCTTCTATCATACTGCCCGAGATTTTTATTTGATAGATACCTGTTATTCCAATAATGAGTCCTATCAGAGATACAATAAAAACATTCACTCTTTTTTTCCTCACTTTTTCTTCCATCCAACTTACGAAGAAATCTATCGATTTATTTTTTAAATGTTTGAGGTGTTTTTTCTTAGGGAGTGACATTAAACTATAAGAAATGGGAATGATAAGAAGTGATAAAAGAAAAATGGCAATAATATTGATAGATGCAACCACCCCAAACTCTTTAAGTATTTTACTGTTAGTCAAGATGAAGGTAGCAAAACCTGATGCTGTTGTAAGATTTGTCATAAGGGTTGCATTTCCCACTTTTACAATGACACGTTGTAACGATTTTGCCTGATTATTGTGTTTTGCAATTTCTTGTTGATATTTATTTATTAGAAAAATACAGTTTGGCACCCCGATTACAATTATGAGCGGAGGAATCAATGCGGTCAAGACAGTAATTTCATAACCCAACCAACCAAGTATACCAAAGGCCCACATAACCCCTATTGTAACGACAAAAAGGGAGATAAAGGTGGCGCGGAAAGATCTGAAAAATAAAAAGAAAATTAGTGATGTAATTAATGTTGCTCCTAGTACAAAAAGGCCAATTTCATCCACAATGTTTTGAGCATTTAATGTTCGGATGTATGGCATTCCAGATACGTGAACATCTGTAGAACTCTTTTTTTCAAAGGATTCTATAAGAGGAATGAATTTTTCGAAGATAAAATCCTTGCGTTTAGCTGTATTTACGATATCAGGATTCATATAAACAACTGATCGCACAGTATTACTCTCAGCATCAAAAATCAAATTGTTGTAAAAGGGTAGTTCCAGAAAAAGCTTTTCTTTGAATTTTAAAATTGCAGCTGAATCCTTTGCTGCACTCAGTTCTACTTCTTGGAGACGTAATTCTTGCTTTTTATCATCTTTGACTAATTCTTGTAAATTATCCGTGGAAAGCACTAAATCAATCTCTTGAAAAGCTTTAATTTGATTATTTAATTCACGCCAAGCATTCCTTTTTTCAGTTGTAAAAAAAAGACTGTCCTGTAGAGCGATTACAATGACATTGCCTTCTTCACCGAAAGTGTTGGTAAAAGATTGATAGAGGACATTTTCTGGATGATCATCAGGTAAAAGATTGGCTTCTGTAAAAGTGAACTGCATGTACTTCCATTGGGTTGCCCAAAAGAAAGTGAGTCCTAGAATACCTAAAAGAAGGATAAACCTATTTCTTAAAATAAGTCGTGCTACGAGACCCCATATGTTCGATTCTTTATTCTTCTTCATGAAGCCTTGTCAACTTTGGTTGACTTTTTGAAACATCAAACTGTTAAAATTTCTTTTTCTTTTATGCTAAAAATTTCATCGACATTTTTAATGTATTGGTCTGTCAAGTTTTGGATGTCAATTTCGTAGTTTTTTTGGATGTCCTCAGAGGCTTCAGATTTTTTAATTTCATCATTTGCATCTTTTCTAGCAGAACGAATACCAATTTTCGCATTTTCTGCCTCAGATTTTGCAAGTTTTGCTAAATCTCTACGGCGTTCTTCTGTTAATGCGGGAATATTAATTATGATTGACTCACCGTTATTCATAGGATTTAAGCCTAAGTTGGCTATCAATATTGCTTTTTCGATATCCCCGATGATGTTTTTTTCCCAGGGCTGTACAGTTAAAGTTCTAGCATCTGGGGTGCTAATATTTGCTACTTGAGATAGTGGAGTAAGTGTCCCGTAATAGTCTACTTTAACTCCAGAAAGCATGATGGGATTCGCTTTTCCAGCTCTTATATTTAGCATTTCTTTTTCCAAATGCGTTATAGCTTGATCCATGCTCTCTTTAGCGCTATCAACAATAAAGTTCATTTCATCTTCCATACATATAAGTTTTAAAGATCAACTCGTGTTCCTATATTTTTCCCTTGTAATACATTGTCCAAGTTATTTGGCGTATTCATATCAAAAACGATAATTGGTAATTTATTCTCTTGACTTAAGGTAAAGGCAGTGGTGTCCATTATTTTAAGCCCTTTCTTAAGAACTTCATCAAACGAAAGATTATCGAATTTAGTGGCCTTGGCATTTTTCTCAGGATCTTCCGTATAAATTCCATCTACGCGAGTTCCTTTTAGGATCACATCTGCATTAATTTCAATAGCACGAAGGACTGCTGCGGAATCTGTAGTGAAATAGGGATTTCCAGTACCACTCCCGAAAATCACTACCCTTCCTTTTTCAAGATGCCGAGTTGCTTTTCTTTTGATAAAAGGTTCGGCGATTGCTTCTATTTTAATTGCGGTTTGAAGTCGTGTAGGCACATTATTGTTTTCAAGCGCTCCTTGTAACGCTAGTCCATTGATTACGGTAGCAAGCATACCCATATAGTCAGCTTGAACACGATCCATGCCTTTGCTTGCACCTGATATTCCTCTGAATATGTTCCCTCCTCCTATAACTATGGCAATCTCAATGCCTTTGTCAAACACTTTTTTAATCTCTTTTGCGTAAGTGTCAATTTTAATGGGATCTATGCCGTGGGTTTGATCACCCATGAGTGCTTCACCACTCAATTTCAAAAGAATTCTTCGGTATTTCATTGAGAAAAAAGTATTAACAAATATAAAAATTAAAGCAGAATTAGTTAGGCTCTAAAGGAACATTCTCAGT
>Ga0255765_1002432_pt1 | contig 21073 bp, 12 predicted proteins | sample 041ome_8_FD_179965 | JGI IMG/M metagenome (GOLD analysis project Ga0255765, IMG submission 179965) | Coastal salt marsh microbial communities from the Groves Creek Marsh, Skidaway Island, Georgia - 041407BS metaG (version 2) | ecosystem: Environmental > Aquatic > Marine > Intertidal zone > Salt...
TGGAAGAGAACGACGACGACGACGCTCGAACGCGACGTGCGGACACGAAATGGATTCAGATATCGTGTTTTCGGTCATCTCCACGAGTCTCAGCACCTTTTTTGACCGATCGCGCTTCCTTTACACAACTACATGCATCTTGATTGACGCGCTACGGGAATCGTCTACGGGCGCGATGTCACGCGAAACTATGGTGTTCTACTCAAGTACCGTTAACAACACGGGCAGAGTATTGTACAATTTAGCAACCGCAAGGGCGGTTACGACTAGTCGTCCGTCAGTCTAGATGCGTCATCAAGCTCACGTACTAATCGCGCCGACGACTCACACTCGTCTGCTCGCCAAATATACTCGCCCGCGCGGCTACGCTACCTGAGCCGTAATCGGGTTCAGAGACCTGAGCCGAAGATAGTTTTGACGCTGCCGCCGGCGGCCGCGCCGGCGGCACGACAGCCTTGGGTGGAGTAGATCCATTTTCAAACATTACCGCGCGCGTGGATACTGCGCCGCCGCCGCTGCCGCTACCATCACTAACAACAGTGAGAGTTGCGGATGTGTTCTTCGAGCTCGTTGACACAACATGAACAACCTTTGCGGGAGCGCGCGATGGCGCGTCGTCGTCAACATCGCTGGAGTCGCTGTCGTCCTCGTCTACTGATCGGTTGCGTCTAGCTACTGCCGCGGCCCAAGCGTCATTGGCATCAACTTCCTCTGGGGTCACCGCCACAACGCTCGGTTTCGGCGCCGCAGAAATGGACTTCACCACTTGCGGTGTTGCGCGTACGACTGGTGCGTGCGCCGCCGGTTGGGACGGCAGAGGAGGTGGGATTTCCGCCTCTACGACAGTTTTGATGGCCGTGATCTGTGCTCGAGTTGTGTTGTGTGACGCGCTGGTCTTGAAAATGTTCGCCGATACCGAAATTGCAGGTGGAACTTCAATGACGGGCACGTGCTGGACACGCTCGCGCACGGGAGCCGCGACGTTCCTCGCCGGCGATGCGTACGCAGCAACGACAGACGTCATTGACGGTGGAGATGACTTCGTCACCATCGGCAGAGATTTTGGCGTTTCGGTCGCTAACGTGGATAACGCACTAGCCGGTTCTTGCACCGGCGCAGCCTCATTCGTGTCGACGACCAACAAGTCTGGGACGAATTCACGAGTTTTCACCAAATCAGCTTCGAGAGCGCGCTCAGCTTCCTCAACAGTTGTGCCTGTGAGACGTTCCAATTCTGCAAGTTTGGCGCGAAGGGCGTCCAACTCGTCAATCGTGCCTCCAATGGTTGGCGTCGTCACCGCTCGCACGGGTTGTTCGCGAACGGGATCAAATCGGACATGCTCTGCGAACGCCGCTTCATCGTCGACGTCCTCGTCATGAAACACAGACTCGCGCGGGCGCGTTATCGGTGCCGGTACCGGTACCGGTGCCGGTGCCGGAGTGTGTGAGTGCCGATTATCCGCGCTCGGCACCCGCTCGGTAATTGAAGCACTCGCAGCCATCAAGGCACCACCTACAGTTTGCGCGAGCACTGGTTGCGCGTGCTGATGATGATACTGTTGTTGGTGTCGCTGGTACTGCTGCTGTTGCTGTTGCTGTTGCTGCTGCTGCGGCGGCTGCTGATAGTAAGTATCAGCCGTGCGCGTACTTTGTGCGTTTCTTTCGTGCTCATATGCATCGCGCTCGCGTCGCTGTTGTTCGTGTCGATCTTCCCGCCCGTACGCATTCGACGGCGCAAACGAAATCGGCGTCGTCGGCTGTGGATCATGCGCACTCGGAAGGTGTGGGGCTCGCAACACCACAGGCACTCTACTATCACCGTCTTCGTGCAAGTCATCCAACCCAAGCCACTCTAACCACCCTTCTTCTTTATACGGCGTCATGTTTGGTAGCACCTCGCCCGGACGCACGAAAGCCGCTGCGTACGCTGGATTCCCACCTCCACCGTGCGGAGAAAGCATGAGCAATTCGCAATCATAGTCGCCAACGGGCATGCGCTTACCCGGTGATAAACCAGGGGTGTACGCACAGTGTGCAAGTCTCGCTCCGTCGGGATGTGTGTGCAAAAGCATCACCGACGATTCTTTTGGAACAGTTAACAATCCTTCTTTCGATGCACCTTCACGCGAGCCGTCGGCTCGGCGACGGGCGTAGGACACCACCCAACACTGTGCTTTACTCGGCATTTCAACCGCACTCGCTTTCGTACGCGTGCGTACCTCGCTCACGGCGTCGACGTCTGTGGCCGCGTGTGGCCGTGCATGCAGTGTCCTGTTGGATTCCGTCCCAATCACTCAAATCAGCGCTAGCGCTCTCTCTTAGCCTCAGAGCGTGGCGTGCGTAGCCGGTCCGCATGGACCCTGGCGCACAACATTATAACATGTACGTCCCACATGGGGGCGTACCAGTGCCGCAGACTTCATCGCTGCTTCCAAGCTACCCTTTCGATGCGGCGACGACGTTGCAAGTCGAACTACTCGACGAGGGCCACTTACCGCCACCAATCACGTCGATCGCGTTTGACACGGCCGAGGAGTTGCTCTGGTGTGGCACTGAAGATGGCTGGCTCACAGCGATGTATGCCCCGACACTAGCACGGCACGTTAGTGTCGAAGCGCATGCACACGCAATACGACAGATTCTTCCTATCGGGTCGGGAGCGCTGAGCTTGTGTTCTTCTAGCGTTGCGTTTCATACATCGTCTGGCGTGAGAACTCTGACGTGTGGTGAGAACGATGGTGAGCGCAGCGCTTTGAGGTGCATGGCGTATCAACATCCGAGCGGCCGTATTGCAGGTAAGCTTTTCGTCGGGAGAACTACGGCTCTAGTGGAGCAATACGATATGACTCGAGGCGTGTTGGTGAAGAGCGCTGAAACAAACCAAGGGTGCGAGGTCATGGATTGGGGCACCGCCCGTTCATTATTAGCGATTGGAGGAGTCGAAGGAGAACTAAGTTTTAGAGATGTTAGGAATGGGTTGCGACAGGAGCTCGTGACGAGCGCACATGGCTCAGGCGCAGTGACTGGCCTGACTTGCAAAGGCGATCTCGTGGTGACGTGTGGCTTGACAAAGCGCGCCGGGCAAGTCGTGATTGATCAATTCATCAAAGTGTTTGATGTTCGTTATAACGCGCGGTTGCTTAATCAGCTACAATGCCCTGCTGGCCCGGTATCGGTTGCTTTCAATCACGGTTATGAATCGCCAACAGTTAGCATAGTCAGCGCTACGGGCTCAGTGCAAACGCTCGATTTGGTCAACCCGGCGGTGGCGCCGTTCAACTATCAAATTGATACGCACGGTGCGACGATTTTGGGTCAAAGTGTTTCATCCACGGGTGAACTTGTGGCATTCAACGACGATTCGGGTTGGGTGCACATGTATTGCTCCAACGAAGATCCGTACGTAAACGCCGAATCGTTTTCGACAGCGCCGGTCGATGAGGGCGTCCTCGCGCAACAAGCACCATTTGAGCTCCCAGAGGACTTGCTTGATTGTGGATTGACTGCGGAAGAAGTGAACCCTGCTAAACTCATGTACAAATCAAACTCGTCGTTGCATGGTGCCAAAGTTATTGAGACTAAAAAGAAGGGACTACCAGACATCTACTCTCGAGTGGAATGTAACCGCTCTGCAATGACCGCGGAGCGTCGTTACGAAGAGTTTGACTTTTCCACGTATAACAAAACCAGACTTCCAGGATTAACAAATGACTTGGCGAATTGTTACGTGAATCCAGTATTACAACTGTTGAATTTTGTTCCGGAATTACGATGCAAAATTGTCGGGCACACGTGTGAACGAGAGTTCTGCCTAACGTGCGAAACCTCCTTCTTATCACATATGCTCATGACTTGTCCTCCGGGATTGGCGACACAACCGTTGAACTTTTTGCGCACGTTGCGCCAAGTCCGCGAAGCGGCGGCGCTTGGACTTATTGAAGGAAAAGACGAGCTTGAGGCGCGCGCCGACCATTCACCGATTCGCCGAATCCAAGCATTTTTGCGCTTCATCCTCGAGCAGCTGAACAAAGAAGAGCTGTCGCGGCGCCAAGCTGTAGGCGCAAAAGACGAGTCGTGTGGTCCAACGGCATGTGAAGCTATTTTTGGAACGCGAATCAACGAAACACTCAAGTGCACGCAGTGTTCGGTGACAACCACAAAAGAGATGCGAAGTTTTCAGGTGGATTTGCAGTATCCGTCAACGCGCGAAATAGGTCATAGACCAACTTTTGTGGAGTTGCTCACAAAATCGCTTCATGTGTCGCAAGAAATGCGCGCGTGGTGTGAAGGCCACAAAGCGTACACGCGTATGAAGCAAAATCGGCTTCCGTTTTCTTTGCCAACAGTTCTTTCAGTGAATTTGGGTATGGCAGACTTTCTCAAAGATTTACATTGGTGGGGCATTGATACGTTGGCACACCCAACGAGTGATGCGTTCTCGGGCAAAGTCGCTGAGCGCTGGTTGCCGCATTTCATTCAAGTCATTCTCAATCCAGAAGCAAAGACGCTCGAGGCTCGGCACGCACTCGATGAATCGCAATTTCAACACGTTGCAAATTCAGAGATTTATGAGCTCACCGGCTTGGTCGTGTTCAGTAGAAATATTGAAGATGAAATCAAGAAGGGCTCGGACTTGCGAAACACAAAGTCCTCGAACATTTCTGGTCATTTAGTGAGTTTCATCAAGGTTCGCCCGCCGTACGTAGACATTGCGGGAGATTTCACCGCCACGCCGACAAAGCCAGGGAACACGCCTGGCGTCTCTCCGCTCGTGCGCAAGGCAACTGCATCGCTCCCATCAAAGGCCGCGATACCGAAAAATGCGTCGCCTACGAGTCCTGGTACACCAACAACGGCTCGCACGGCTGCGCCGGGCAATCCGAACGAGTGGCTGTTGTTCAATGATTTTGTAGTTAGCCAAGTGTCGAGCGACGAAGTCACGCAGTTGTACGGTCAGTTGAAGATTCCATGCTTGTGCATGTACACGAAAGTGAACAAGCCCGAACCGGCACCGCTCCCACCATCACCGATTACGTTCGACCTTTACAAGAAAATCACAAACGAAATGCAGATTCCGCGAAATGTTCCGTTTGTGCCGTTCACGTGCGTTGGCGACGACACGCCGGGCCCCGGCGTGTTATTGGGCATCGACGCCGAGTTCGTATCATTGGCGCCGCCGGTTATGGCCATGCGAGATGACGGGACAGAATACGAATCGGTTCCCGCACGACTTGGCTTGGCACGCGTATCCGTTGTTAGGGGACAGGGTGACAAAAAGTTAACACCGATTATTGACGACTACATTCGCGCCGTCGAGCCAGTGCACGACTACTTGACGAGATTCTCAGGCCTGGTACCGGGGGACTTGGATCCTTCGATGAGCCCGCATTTTATCACACAACTTAAGCACGCATACTTGAAGTTGCGATATTTGATTGATGCCGGGTGTATATTCGTTGGTCATGGCCTCAAGCAAGACTTCAAAATGATCAACATCGTCGTTCCTCCCGAACAAGTCATCGATACGGTGGAGTTGTTTCACTTCAAGCGTCAACGCAAGCTGTCGTTGAAATTTTTGGCAACGTATTTACTCGGAGAAGACATCCAAGCCGAAACACACGACTCCATCGAAGATGCCCGAACAGCTGTAAAGTTGTACGAAAAGTATCTCGATTTACAAGCGCGGGGAGAATTTGAGGAGGAGCTTTTGGAAATTTATAGATTTGGAAAGATCCATGGATTCAAAACAGAAACGAAAGATGACGAAGTGAACGCGCCGTCGCGTACGCAAACACCGTCGCACGTGCAACAAACGGGCATTAATGAGGGTTTGATGAGCGCTGAGTCCTGGAGCAATCTTCAATTGGATATGTCTGCGCTTGGGATGTCTGACGACGGAGGCGTTTCGCTCGAAGATTTCACGAGACCAACGCAGCAGCAGTTTCAGATTCAGCAGATTCAGCAGATTCAGCAGATTCAGCAGATTCAGCAGATTCAACAACAACAACAACAACAACAACAACAACAACAGCGTTCACGGTTTGCTGGCATAAACGAACCCCAAATCGGGGGCATGCCCGGGGGCATGCCATTCATGCCGCATAATGCGCCGCCTCCGATGCTAGGAGGTATAGGAGGTATGCCGTTTCCTCCGATGATGCCACCGCCGCACATGGGCATGAACAACGCAAGACATGCACCCATGCCACCACCAGGTCAGCCCCACATGCCCATGTCCATGCAAGGCACCGCACCACCACCGCCAATGCCGAACACACAGCCACAACCTCCTTTGCCACCCATGCGGCCACCCAACGCGCAACCACCTCTACCGCCTGGGCCGCATAATCAAAATTGGCAATAATGCACACTCGCTCTTGTACACTAGTAATCTAGTTATCCTTACACGCTATGCTATCTTGTAGTACTAATCTTAACTACTGAAATGTCTTGCCTTCTTTTTCGCTCTAGCGATTTGAGTCTTTCGGCTTCGTGTAGCGCCGCAAATTTTTCTGCGAATCCAACTTTAGGACGTGCAGCGCCACTCAACAGCGGCGATGTTGACCAAACTTTACGGTACTCTGCACCAAGTTTTACAACGTCCACTTTACCAATCTCATCACCCTCGTGTGCTTTACGCCGCGGATACACGCGCGTTTGCTCCGTCGTCGCACGAAGCGAAAGCAACTCAAACGCGTCGCCGTTCCATGGAGGTCGTCGTCGTGTCATTTTGTTTCGAGTACCGTCGTCGCGGTGACGACTATCATTCATGTGCGCGTGCTCAATTTCATATTCTTCATCACTCGTCGTAATCGCCGTCGTCGTCGTCGTCGTCGTCGTCGTCGTCGTCGCCACACTCTCGTTATCGTCGTCTTCACGAGCAGCTCTTCTCGTTGGCCGTTGTTGCAAAAACTCTTCGATTCTCGCGTCGGATACGTCGTGTCGACCGAGTTTGACGAGCTGCGCGCGCACCGCATCGACAGTGATTGTTCCAAGAACCATCGCTGTGATTTGCCTTGTATCCGCGAACAAACGACAACGATGTTGGGCGTCGCGATATGGAATGTCTTGCGTCATTCCATATCGCGACGCCCAACATCGTTGTCGTTCAACACAAACAGGCGTGCGAGAAACGCACCACGTCACTCTTGTGTGTGTCGTCGTGGTGATGGTGAGAATATCGGCGACGACCGCAAGACTCTCGACATCGCAAGGCTCCACGCGAGTGCAACCTCGTGCGCGCGCGGTCGAACGTCGAGGTCGGTGCGCGCGCACGGTACGCGCTGCGGGTGGCGTGAGCGGTGGCGAAGGGAAAGACTTCATGAAGCGAGCGTTCGAACGCGCGCGAGGAATGTTGGAGAATGTGGGCGGGCGCACTGGTGTAGCGACGTCGGGAATGAAGTGTGATATCGACGCACCAACGTGGGGCGAGCTCGAACGCATGCTGTCCGAGTTGCCTCAAGAACCGGTTGACGACGACGCGAGCGATGCGAGCGCTTCAGAGCGGTTGTTCGGTACGACATCTACACCTCGCGTCAAGCTCTATCGTGATTCTGCATCATGGTGCCCTTATTCGCAAAAGATTTGGATGCAACTAGAAGAAAAGCGCATTCCGTACGTCAAGGAGAAGATCAACATGCGTTGCTACGGTCTGAAGCCAGAATCTTTCATGAAGATTGCCCCTTCGGGGGCGTTACCAGTCATTGAACTCGACGGACAGGTGATTTCTGAATCGTCCGTCATCGCGCGCGTCATTGAAGACGAGTTTCCAGAGCACAAGCCACTGTTACCGTATGCACCTGGGAGCGCTGAAGGAGAACGCGCGAGGTATTTGATGCAGATGGAACGCGCGCTCTTCGGCCGGTGGATGCAATGGATTACGTCATCTTGGTCCGATGGATCAGGGTACAGCGCGTACTCAGAGGTTTTGGATTCGGTCGATGCAGAACTCGGTAGCGGTGGCGGGCCGTATTTCATGGGGTCGGACTTTACTATGGTTGACATCGCGTTTGCGCCGTTTTTGGAGCGCATGGCGAGCTCAATATTGTATTACAAGGGAGTAAAAATCGAAGGGAATGGCGGCCGATGGCCACATTTGGACTCTTGGTTTGCCGCAATGGCGAATCGTAAAACGTATCGAGGTATCAAGAGTGACTACTACACCACCGCCCATGACTTGCCCCCCCAGCTGGGAGGTTGCGCAGAAAATGGCGATAACGTGTCGGCGCGCGACGCCATAGATGGAGTCGACGGCGTGAATTGGCGGCTTCCACTTGGCCCGTTGAACGAAAAGAGTTTAGAACCGTGGTGGGGTAGCGATGATCCAGTAGCAGCACGCATTGAAGCCGCGCGCAAAATTGTGAGCAATCACACAAACGTCGTCCGATTCGCCGCTCGAGGATGCGGAGAGCCGGGCAAACCAAGCTATTCTGCACCGTTATCGGATCCAAACGCTCGGCCTGGAGAAGCGCACATACCAGCAGTTGACGCCGCGCTAAGGTGTGTAGTTCATGCCATGTTACAGCCAGACGTTGCATCGGTTCAAGGTCCAGCCAAGAATGCTGGAATGTTTGACGCGGATGCGACGTCGTTGTCACTCGCCTACCTTCGTGACCGTGTGGGCGTGCCGCGCGACATGAGCTACCCAGCCGCGCGACAGTTTCGAGCATACCTGAATTGGGCAATCGAGCGACTGTAAATACCATGGGAAGAAACAAATAGAGCTGCAATTAATTAGTACTGTAGTATTTAAAAGAATCTGCTACTATATGCCGCCGAGCCGTTATTTTTGCGCGCTTCCAACTACGGGGCGCACCGGACGAGTTTCATCTGTAAAAATCACCCCCGTGTTCAACAAAAAGTCAGCAACACCACGAAGTAGTATCATGTCTTCGTTCGGATAATATTCGCCGCCTTTGGGATTATCGTCCGGACGCGAAGATGGAAGAAAGGAAAATGCAGAGAGAAACTCTCGCGGCCCGGCGCGAATCGGAGCGTCAAAATGACACGGAACGATTCTGTTAAAATCCCACCTGGCAATCTTCTTCGCCCACACGTTGACGGGTTCTGGTACGTTTTCGTACACAAGGGTCCCTACGACGGGAGCCACGATCAAGCGATTCGTAATATCACGCCAGCTTTGTTCTGGCGAGAGCAAATCGTTGGGGCCGAAATACAACGCTTGTAACGCATTTCGTTGCCAGCCAAGCCTCAACACTTCCGCGCGCGACATATCCTTCGATGTCACTGTGCGACTCTTAGCTTTTGTAGCTATATCAAATAAATTCAAGAATTTTAAAGCGCTGATGGTAAAATTCTCATCATCACCGCTTTCTTCTAAATCTCTGTCAGGAATGCAGTCTGGTATGTTTTCGCTCACGTACACGACGGCATCAGTCACAAGCAAAGTCTTCGATGGTTTATGCAAAAATGCCGCTTCTATGAAAGAAACATACGACGCAACACCAAGCGCTGGGGGACTCAACAGTTCGTAGTCGAATTCGTCGTCCCACGGCGTGGGATCCTTACCCAAGGTGCCCGTTTTATTAATGCCAAAGAATTGAGGCGGCAAGTTTACTGGCCAACTCCATTGCTGCGGAACAATCCAGCACTGCGCGTTCGGATACTTGCGCTGAAACGGCCCGACAAAAATTTTGTGTTCAAAGAGCGTTGTTGGTAAAACCACATGTTCCACTGGTGCATCGAGTTCATCGAGCAAAGATACCATTTCCGCCGTTGGCGCAACCGGCGCGTGCACCCACAAGCCACCAGTTTTTAGCTTGATGACCGTCATGCGGACGTTTACGCTGACATTTAATCCCAAACCAATGCCTTGCTTTTGTTCAAAGAACCACATCCGTCCCGGGTCAACTTCATATCGATACGTTTGCCGCGCGAACGCCGGAACGAGTGGGAAAAGCGGCGGCGGCGCGATTAGGTAGCGTCGACCCTTCGTATCGTTAGATTCGCCTGTGCCTCGCGTCATCGCCGTTCGCGCACCCAATTGCATCCTCGCACCCGATGTCGTCGGTTGACCGGATCTCGTCTTCGCTACAACCGCGGCTAGCGCTAATGCGGCGACGCCCGCGCCCGCCACAGCGTCGGGCGAGGATGTCAGCGCATGCAACACTTCCGCCACACCGGACGCGCGAATAAGACTCGTTTTACGCACTCGTTTTCTCGCCGGGGCCTTCGTGGACGTTGGTTTCGTCACCCTACTTAACATGGGCGTGGTAATCAGCGCGCTACACATCGTGCCCGTCGTCATCGCTCTTATCCGAGTCGAGCAAAACACGCTCGTTCGCGCTGTTCGCTCGTTCGCTTGTGTGCTCTAAGCGTGCAACGTTAACGTTCTTCCGTCGTCTTCGTCGTCTTCGTCGTCGGGGCTGATACGCGCGCACGCCACACCGTTCGCAGCTCGCAGTGCGGTCATCGACACCACCAGAGCGCACCACCTCGATTTCATGTTTGATGTTTGATGTTTGTGTTTGTGTTTCTTTGTGTTTCTTTGTGTTTCTTTGCGTTTGGCTACTAATCGTATCAATACAATACACAATTACTATCGCGATGATGTAAACAACTTCCGAGCGAGGGCGACGTTCTCGTCAATCCAATTACGAATTTCGTCATAATGAAGCGCAGCGATGCCGCACGCCGCGCCGCTGACGATTCCATATTTGAAGCCGACGCGATGGGTCACGAATTTGCGCGTCCCCGTGCGCACAGCGACTGATTGTAGCGCTGAGCACGGTTCGCATTGCGGATAAAACCGCTGCAAAGGCACCCCACGAATGTAATTAAAAAAGCGCCGAGGCAAGGATGCACGGCGGTTCGCCTTGGCTGCCGCGCCGCTTCCAAAAGCCTTCTTGTTTGGTGGCATGTGATCCCCGATCACACTCCCGCGCTTGCTTCCGCAGTGATGACAACCGTGTGTTTTCAACCACGTTGACAACAATCGTCGCTGGCCGTCAGTGGCGTATTCGCTCCCCTTTGCGGCAACACTCTTGTACGCATTCGCCCCGACGCGAGCGACGTCGCTTGGAAAGATGCGACTCAAGTTGCCCCGAGAAAGAAACAAAAACACCGACCCACCAATAAAAATATCCCGAATAACATCGACATCTGTGAATAGCTCGGGCGCTTTCCCTCTCGCGCGCTTCGATAGTTGTCTGTCATGCGCGACGAGTCGCGCGCTCTGACCGGCGAGAGCAGCCGACGCGCTCACGGCTCCCGCGCTCGCTAAACCACCAATCAGCGGCGTACCGCACCCGATGCCGATCACTAAACCTATGCGTTGCGCTGCCACAGCGCACGTCGCAAACGTCACCGATGATGCCATCATCGCCATCGCCGTCGTCGCACGTTCGGCATCGATGTCGTCGTTTCTGTGTCGTCCACCGTGTCCCATGGGTGTCGTTCGACAGCTCCCACAGCTTTGAACACACGTCGTCTTTACGTCGACAACACCGCGTGGTTCAGGGACGCGCGCAGTATCACGTCGAGTGGCGTGGCCTAGGAAGACCGCACGTCCGCACCCGCGCGTTCTGGCGATCGCGCGTGTCGCACTGTCGCAGGTACCTGCCCAAGCACCCGACGTGGTGCGTTTGCGTGTTCGGTCGCCACATCATCGCGTGCCCAATCGCGTCGCGATGGGGGCGTCGGGGTCAACGATATCAGGGAAAGTGGTGGCCGATGACGTCGAGCGTGGTGGCGCGCACCCGACGCACGCGACGGGTTGCGTTGACTTGGATGCGCTCGGTGAAGACGACGAGGACCGCGTTCGTCGCTCATTTTTCACATCGTCAAGCAAGTCAACCGCGAACTCACTTCTTCAACGCAAGGATTTCGTTCTCATGCGAGACGCGCTACGAACGTTATGCGGGTCGAATGCGGCACCTGAGGCTTCCGACGTCTTCTGGTTTGAGTTAGGGAACGCGTTCAGTGAACCGCTGACGTCTGTTGATGAACGCACGCTTGATGCGGCGTTGAGACCATTCAGTGAAGACTTGTATGCACACTATGCACATAGCGGAGGGTTGTACAAGTTGGTGAGGCACGCGTCTTTGCAGATTGCGGTAGCGGGCTCAAATTCCCACACTGTACCTGTGGGTGCGGTCAATGTCACTGTGCTCGTGAGCGTGTTCTTCAAGCATTTTATAGAGTTTGCTGCCTCAATGAAACATGGAAAAGATGCGCGTGCGGCGCGCGTCGACGAGTTTCGTGCGCTCTGTCGGTTCAACGCCAACTGGGAATCAGGTAGTATCCGAGCAAGCTCTTCCTTGTTGTCGTCTGCGTCTCCGTTTAGCGATATTTTGAAAGCGTGCGTGGACGTTTTATCAAAGAGACGCGTGACGCCATCGTCGATGGCGCTTCATTTGTCATGCGTCAGGCTACTACTCGTCGCACTTTCGTCTCAACTGGTATATGACGTGAACGACGAGGATATGCGACGCATGGGGCATCCTCTTGCGTCATTGTTACGGGTGTTGGGCGACGAGGACGACGCTGTTTCAGGCAATTTAGTATGCGCTCTGTTGAATCAAATCGCTGCGCGAGAAGCGAATAGTGGCGACATATACGATCGCAGCGTTCATGGGGCTAGCGATGGCTCAAGAAATGGGGCGCGCGGATTGATTTCGTCGCTGCTGTCGTTCAACAAATCGTCGAGCAAGTCATCTTTGACGGCGCGTAGTGATTATAAAGACGACGCGACGTCCATCAAAGCGGCCCTGCGCATCGAACCCTCCCCATTGGCTGACGAGTGCGCAAATCTTCTACTGGCTTTGTGTACGCATAGCGCTCTCGGTACGATTGAATCGAACCCATTTAGAAGTGCACTGGGTTGTGTGAAAGACGTCTCAGCTCGCGCGTCTGTGGTGTCTTCCCACCGCGAGTCGACGCTTGTGGATTTTGAAGAGCTCACAAAAGTTTTGTGTAGCTTAGTGTCAACTGACAAAGGCTTGTTAGTGCTGTACACCGTTCTGGTGTCGACTCCGAGATTTATTGCGCACTTGGCCAGTACCGTGGAGTACGCAGCTGACTTACTTTTGCAAAACGTCCTGCGAGAGTTATATGACGCGACGACGGCGTCGCACGAAGACGTGGAGCAAAAGCTTCAAATTACAACTGCGATAGTCTTGCTGTTGACCTCAGATGTCGCTTTTATGCGTCGCGTTCAGTCGATGTACAACTCGAATGCTGGTTCGGTTGATTATTACAAGGATCGAATCCTTCGTCAAACGTCTCTTGCGAGTTTACTCATAATTGTGTGTTCGCGTGCGATTGATTATCGCGTTTCGCGGCAGAGCTCTGCCGCGACATCGTTGAATGCTCTGGGTGCTATGGCGAATGTATCGCGCGTCTTACAAGGAATTTCAGTCTACGCCGCGCAAAGGCTTGTGAATGTGTTAGCGCTGTTTACGCGACGTTATTCAAGGCTCTTGTTGAAATTGCGCGACGATGGTGATTCAACTGCTTTAACAGCAGAGGCAAATGTTTTAGAGGACTTCATTCGCATCGTTTTTGAAACGCTGAATGGACTCGTCGTCGACGCTGAATCATTGCGATTAAATCCAGAAATCGTGTACGCGTTGATGCATCGAGAGGACTTGTTTTCGGCGTATAGAACGCATGAGACGTTTGCGGAATACGTTCAGAACATCGAGGGCGTTTTACGCACATATCACGAAGCAATCGACGACGCTCAGGAGAACGACTGTTCAAGCCCGATATCCGTACAATCGCTCAAGCGTATCATCGCGGACATCAATCGGCCATCCAGTGAAGTGATAGTGAAGCACGAGTTTCATCCGATGCGGTTTGCCTACGCCGAAGACGACGAGCGCACGCTTGTATTTTTGGCGGTTTATTCTTGGTGCTGTATATCAATCACTAGTGGCGTGCTCTGGCATCCGCCCGTGCTCGCGCTGTTTCACTTTGCATCGTAAATCATCTGCGATAGCATTTAGTAAGAAATACTACTAGTACTTTAGGATGCTGTAGATATACATAATACACAAGTGCTACGATACTCTTACAAAGCGCATGTTCGGCATCGTTGTCGCCGTCGTCCCTAAAACTACACACGCGGCCATGCACCCTCAACTGTCAACGCCCAGTTCCCTTGTCTCCTCCCCCTTTGTCGTCTGTATCGCGTGCACGTGGGCCAATGGCTAACGACGCTCCATACGCTACGGCGCATGCCACCGCTCCCGCGCCGTATACGTATCCGCTCCACTTGGAAGTCAACGTCATCGCGTGTTTCCACAGCACAGCGAGTGACGGTTGCGGTTGCGCAGGATTGGCGCCGACGCGCGACGCCCCACCGACGCCGCCAGGCGACGACCCGACGCCATATGAGTGATCTTTCACCTTTGAAGATACCGGAGGTTGGTCTCCCATGCGAGCATCGTCCTCAGAGTGACGTCGTTCACCTTCACACAGCTCTTTATGTGGTTGGTGGCCACGAACGCGCACGCGACGTGCTATGTGCTTGTCAAATTACATTAGGTACCATTACATGCCGTTACCGGTAGAACGTGCGATTAATAACTTGGCGGATCGAGCGCTGCATTTTCTTCAGCTGGGTCATACAACACGACCCGCTCTTCGATGCAATCGTGCGTGCGCGGAGTCAATTTGATGACTGTGTTGAGCGGAATCGACAACGTCGCCGCCTCCTGGCGATCCAAGCCGGCAAAATAGGCATAAATCAGGCGCAACACTCCTTGATGACCGACAATAAGAACGTCTTCTCGATAACTTTCAAGCTCTTGTACGAGCGGATCGAGTCGAGCAATGACATCCAAGTACGATTCGCCGCGAGGATAGCGATAACCGAGCTTGTTCTGACGTCGAAGCTCGTATTCAACTGGATAAGCCCCACGGATCTCTTCGTAAGTCATCCCATCGCACACACCGGCATATATCTCGTCCAAGTTCCTTAACACGCGCGGTGCCATTTGAATCCAATCGTTGCCGTTGACTGTAATTTTGTCGTGCTTGATGTGCCGCGCCGTGTGCTTGGTACGCTGCAACGAGCTCGTCCAGAGTCGAACTGGTCGCGGTTCTCCAGTCGCTGGATCGCACGTGATCACGTTGTCGGCGAACTCCGCTAATTTACTAGCATAAGCTTCGCCCATTGGGCTAAGTCCACTGTCACCACCAATTTTCCCGATGGCGTTGTATTCGCTCTGACCGTGTCTAGACAAATAGATGGAGCACGTGGTCGCATGCATGTTTGCCAAAAACTGCGTCACTCGTCCGAGAAGAAATCCGTGCACACGATTAATTTCGACGCGGCGACCGCAATCGATTAGTTTGATAAAGCTCAGCTCTTCCTCGTCCATAGGTTGGTATTCCTTCTCGTAATATTTGATTCGCTGCATGAAATCTTCAAACGCCAGTTCAGGCGTCATATTTCCACTGTAGTCGCAGTTGCTCACCTTGGCGAGTCGAACATTCTTCTCAACCACAGCCTGATCGGTACAGATGGACTCGATGAACAGCAACTTCAACGGTAACGATCCGATTTGCTCAACCAACCACCGTCTGCGCTCGCGTGTGGAGTTTGTCGCGTCAAAAATCGCCACTCGACCAGAGTCAACCACGCGCTGTTCAAGAAAGCTCGTCGCGTCCTCCTGGAAAAGAAAATCCACCATGTCCTTTAAAGCGGCTGAAGCAAATTTAAGGCGCGTCTCTTTATTTTCAGAGCAAAAGAAATCAGCCTTCTGTCCCGCACCCGCGAATTTCCGGCGATAATCTCCGACGTTGAATACTCGCGTATTCGCACCGTGGAAAAACCTCAAATATTGACATAACCGCTTCGCCATATGCGTCTTGCCGCGCGCTGGCAAGCCAACCATGACTAAGACGTGTTTTTCACCAATAATCCCTTGTTCTCCATACTTTGGCGGAGGAAAACTTTGCGGCATTGGATTTTCCACACATTTTTCCATGAAACCGGCGAGGGAGTCTGGAAAGCTCGAACTCGCAATCTTCATCGCCGCGCTTCGTTCGTCAGGTGCGCTCGTACTCAACACCTCCGCTGGGGCCGCGCGATGTGCAACGCGCGATGGGCTCGATCCAGGCTGCGCCGCGGGCGCAACGTCGCCAAATCTGTGTACTTTTGGAGGCGACACCGAACTGGGAGAAAACGACGCCAGCGACACTGTTTTCCGCCCCATCTTCCCCAGGCCCTTCGCGAGCGCGCCAGCAGTGGCGCTATCGATCGCACCACTCGTTGAGCTAAGTTCACCGTGAGCGCAAATGCTGTGGTTGTCGCCGTCACCAAACATGGTGGGAGTTTCTGGTTCTTCCCCGCTTCTCGGAGATACCGCCTCGAGCATCGTCGAGAGCACTGAATTGCGCCTTAACGGCGGCGGTGGCGGTCGTCCCGCGTGATCCGCGATTGCTCCTACTGCACGCACATCCATGATCGCCTCGGATGTTTCTACGGACGTACGAACCGGGCGTAACGCGGCGGGAGTTAGATGCGCAGTGCTCGCGTCCTGGTCGGCGTCGTCAAACGACATGCGCCGCACGGCGTCTTCGACGACGGTTGGCGACGGATCGGGATTATCCGTCATGACGATATGCGGTACAATATTATACACGTACCAAACACGGCCGCACGATATTTAATGTGTGGCGCGCGCGCGATTGTGACGTTGCTACCTACTCAAAATATATTGACACAAGCTGCGCGCTACGAAACTGGTTACCCACCGTCGTCGAGCGCGGTTCCATCACTCCGCAACCCCAACTCATCGCACGCCACCATGGCATCACGCATCCAATCGTGTTTACATCGCCGCCACGCCTCGCTCGGGGACAACCAATACCTCGCGCGTTCGCCCTCCTCTGGCCAGTGGTCGAGTACCTCGGTAACTTGCATCGTGAATACGTGCGCGACGCACGTCGCTTCTATTGGATCACAGCCCGCTTTAAGCTTTGAACGAGACGTAAATTCATACGCAGGCATGGGTGCCGTTGTCGATGCAATCGTTCCTCGCACGCCTCCCTCTTCCAAGCACTCTCTCGCCGCCGCCTCCGCTGCGCTTTCGTCATTCTCCCATCCACCTTTAGGAAAAATCAAATCCCGCCCATCGCCGTTCCCTCTAGGTCCCTTCTTTGAGTTTATCATCAACACCTTGGTTGACGTAGACGACGACGTGGACGTTGTCGTCGTCGTCGTCGGCGGCGGCGTCGTTCCCGATGTCGTGCCTCGTTCGTCCTCCTCATCATTTCGTTCTCGTCGCCGCACGCAGATGCATCCCGCCACCAGTCGCTGTCGCGCGTCATTGTATCGCTGCTTGTGCCGCCCCGTGCGCGCGGTGATGGCGCCACCACCGTCGACGTCGTCATCGATGTCATCCATGCCCTCGTGCCTTCGCGCCTCCGCGTCCTCGTGCGTGCGTGTGCGGCGACTCCACACGCGCTCGTGTGTGTCAGCTGTGCGTACACACACACACGCACACGCACACGCGCACACGCATGTGTCGAACCCTCTCTCTCGACCGGACGTTGGCGTGGACCCAGGTGAACACCCAACGAGGGTGACCGACGCCCCGGGACACGACCGCGCGTGCGTGCGCGCGTGGGTGGGTGTGTCGTCGACGCGCACGCGATGGAGGTGCGACGAGAGACGCGAACGAGGGCGAGGGCGAGGTCGAGGGCGAGGACGAGGACGACGTCGTCGTCTCGCGAACCCGACCTCGGCGCGGTGGAAGATGATGGTGTTGACGATGTTGAAAATGATGCCGATGGGGCGTTGTCCGTGGCGGATGACGACGGTGAGCAGGGCGAGGGTGAGGATGTAGATGGTACGAGTAGTGAACGACGCGATGGGGTTGATGCGTTGAAAGATGACGAGGGCGATGAGAGCGTGGGTTCGATCGTCGACGCCGACGAATCGTCGTACGAGGATACCGACGAGCGCGTCGCCGGTGGAGAAGAAAGTTTGAGCGCCATTGAAGCAGATGTCGACTCTGAGGAAAGCCATGACGTTGATGTTGCCGTTGCCGATGAAGAAACTGTCAGTGAAGTCGCGAAGGTTGACGACTCTGTGACTGTTTCGGAGGAAGAGGCGTATAGCATCGTCGAGGACGTGGCGGCGAAAGTTTCAACGCAGCTCGCAGATACGACGGCGGAGGCGACTAGTATAGATTTTTTGGCGCTATCACAAGCCACAGATAGTACTGATACCGCGCAAACCGTGCGTGAAGAGGCGGTGAATGAGCAAGTGGCGGCGTTTAGCATGGTGGTGATGATTTCCATTTTACTGCTTACGATTATTCTCGGCGTTGCGCTGAAGCATTACAAGAGCCGCTGGGTTCATCAAAGCGGTGCTGCGTTGGCGCTGGGCTTGGCGCTCGGGTGTTTTGTATTTTTCGCGCTAGAGTCTTCGTACGCGACAATGTCGGAAGACATGCAGTACACTGTGAAGGCTTTCGCCAAGTGCATGCAGTTTGATACGCAGTTTTTCTTCCTCGTGCTGTTGCCTCCGGTGATTTTTGAAGCAGGATACACATTGCACCCGACGACGTTTTTTCAAAACGCTGATGCAATCTCCATGTTTGCTTTTCTGGGTTCGTTTACAAGCTCAATCACCACTGGTGTTTTGATGTACGCCGCGGGAGTCTTTGGTCTGGGTTACGAATTTTCTCTCAAAAGCTCGTTGCTTTTCGGGGCGCTGATTAGTTCGACCGATCCAGTAACGACGCTCAGCGTATTCAACGACTCGCCCATTAATCCGGACGTACACGCCATTATATTAGGAGAAAGTGTGTTGAACGATGCCGTCAGTATTGTGTACTTCGAGTCGTTACTGAGTGGGTTTGGAAATTACGTCGCCAATTCTACCGCGACATCGACGGCGCAATCGGCACTCGATTCCGACGAGGCATTCATGCCTCTTCTCGTCCAAGCGGCGGGTATGTTTATGTTAGCCTTCGGTCAAGCGACTTTAGTCGGTGTCGGCATTGGTTTCATATCCACTCTGTTACACAAATACGTGAATACGACGAATGACTGGGAAGAAGGGTGGGTGGTCGATTCAACGATGGTTTTATTGTTCCCGTACATGTCTTACGCAACTGCGGAATCGCTTAATCTTAGCGGGATCGTAGCCGTCATGTTTACCGGCATCGTCATGGGGAGGTTCACTCGTCCCAACCTATCTCGCGCGCCGAGAATGGTCACCATGTGTCTGTTTAAAACGTTTTCATTCTTGTCTGAAACGTTTGTGTTCATTTACATGGGAAGCGCCATGTACCAGTTTCGATTTGCATCCATCGTCACCGCGTGCGTGGGTTTGGTCGCTACGTACATTGGACGTGCGGTGAACGTGTTCCCAGGCTCAGCCCTGGTCAATATGCTCCCTGGCCGTCGTTCAAAAGAACACCGCATAAGTTCGCGATTGCAGTACACGATGTGGTTTTGTGGCATGCGCGGCGCGGTTGCATTTGCGCTCGCCGTCAAAGCATCGCGTGATATCGGCGAACAAGGAAGAATGATGTTAGATGTCACCATGTTCATCGTCTTCATCACGGTTGTCGTTCAAGGAGGAATGACGAACTGGGTGTTGGACGCCCTCGGCACTTTGACTGACTCGTTTTCAACGCACGTCGATGCGGACGGTCCTTCGACGCCGAGGCGCACGTCGAGCTTGGGAGAATTATTTTCATCCATGGGCAATGATAACGACCGCGAAACCGTGACTGGTGCACCGAGTGAATCAACTTCATTACTGGGCGCATCCAACGTAGAGAAAGGTAAGTCCACGGCGTTTCACTCCGGTGCACTCGCGAGCGACGCCGTCGAAACCGCCGTGAGCAACACTTTCGGAGGTGGCACTTAGATCATAGGTATAGTATTGTTGTAGTATTGTTGTAGCCATTGGCAATGATTTTGTCTCGTTCGATGTCTTTTACGTGCGCGCGTCCTCGCGCACCCATCCGCGCGCTCAGCGCGCCGCGCTGACTGTACGACAACCACCGACCGCACAACTGGGCACGCAGTGGGCACAACTCGGCACGCGGTGGTTGAACGCGTATATTGCTCGCCGTCAACGTCGAGGACGACGAAGACGCGACGAGTAAGTGTACTGTGGCACACGTTTCATTTTTCATTGACATACGTTGAGCGGGCGCCGCTAACGACGACGACTACTCGTTGATTACCTTTCAAGTGGCGTTCAACCGACGGCATGGACAACAGTCGCAATGCGCGCGGTGTGAGTGTGTTGAACTCGGCTACGTTGAACAAAGGTACTACGTTTACGTTTACGCAGCGTGAGCGACTCGGTCTTCGTGGACTACTTCCCCCAAAACTTGAAAAAGTCGAGACACAGGTGAAGCGTGCGTGGGAGCAGTTGAAAACTTTTGATGAAGACTTGAACAAATACATATTTCTGGAGAATTTGCACATGCAAAATGAGCGGTTGTTCTACCGAGTGCTTTGCGAACACTTAGAAGCACTGATGCCGATCGTGTACACCCCCACCGTTGGCGAGGCGTGCATTAAGTTTGATCGAATCTACCGTAACCGCTGCGGAATGTACTTTGGTCGCGTCGACTCGGGCGTGATGCGACGCATGCTCGACAACTGGCCCGAGGAAGACGTCGAAATCATCGTCGTCACCGATGGCGGTCGTGTGCTCGGACTGGGTGACCTCGGCACGAATGGCATGGCTATCTCAGTGGGAAAGGTCTCCCTATACGTCGCAGGCGCAGGGTTCGACCCCATGCGTACGATGAGCGTATGCTTGGATTTGGGCACAAACAATGCCGCGCTTCGAGAGAATGAGTTTTATTTGGTACGTTTGCTGATTTGACGACACGCGGCATAGTCCTAACCTTTGTTTTGTCAATCACGCAGGGTTCGGCTGAACCGCGACTCGAGGGTGAGGAGCATTTTGCGGTCGTTGAAGAATTTTGTCTGGCGGTCCAGAACAAGTGGCCGAATTGTCTCATACAGTTTGAAGACTTCAAAACGGAAGACGCTTTTAGAGTGTTAGAAAGGATGCAGGAGCGAGTTCTATGCTTTAATGACGATATTCAAGGTACGGGGGCGAC
>Ga0255765_1002440_pt1 | contig 21044 bp, 30 predicted proteins | sample 041ome_8_FD_179965 | JGI IMG/M metagenome (GOLD analysis project Ga0255765, IMG submission 179965) | Coastal salt marsh microbial communities from the Groves Creek Marsh, Skidaway Island, Georgia - 041407BS metaG (version 2) | ecosystem: Environmental > Aquatic > Marine > Intertidal zone > Salt...
AATGTTCAGCAAAAGCAAGTTTGGTGATAGATCAGATCAGATCTAGATGCCAAGAAGACACACAGACCAACAACAAGTGGAGAGGTAGATCAGGAAACTACATGTACATCATGGGCAGAGAGAATGCCGATGGTAAGGCCACAGGCGTGGTACACAAGATCGCAGATGACGGATCTCACAAGTTGTGTGGATCATTCAAGATCATGAGTGATGGTATCATAACAAGGTTCACAGGCCTAAGTAAAGCAGACTGGAACAATGCTATGAGAAATGCAGAAGCCGAGTACAAAGCGAAGTACGAAACGGCGACAACAGAACCAGCAACAGAACAAAAAGTTGCAATATAATATTGATTAGTGGGCTCGAGTACCCAATAGTGCCGACCAAGGCCATATAGCAAAAAAACCTCGGCCCACTAACTAATAGCAATGGTGAGAAGATTCCTCAAAAGATTCGTCTACTTCAGCATAGCGATAGGCTTCGTTATCGTTGCCACCTACGTAGCAGGCACATTCAATCCAAATGATCACGTAATCACAAGGATAGAGGATGAGTTCCACAAGAAGGAGATGAGGATAATAGAAGAACTTGGGTTGAAAGAACCGGAGTTCGAATTCAACGACAAGACCTCATTCATTAACGCCACAAGTAATTGCGTGGCATACCTGAACTGGACCACGGACAAGGAGAAACGTGTGCCCATCAGTATCGTGATAGCAATGGCGGGCATAGAGAGTGCTTGGGGACAGAGCAGATTCGCACGTGAGGGCAACGCCTTGTTTGGTGTGAGGACCTGGGATCTGGACAACATTCCACACATGAAAGCACTGGGTAATCTAGGTGCCAGTTGGGGTGTTAAAAAGTATGAAACCAAATGCCAATCAGTTAAGGACATGATACGGATATTAAACACCCATCCGGCCTATGAGAAGTTCCGTAAGTACAGGGAAGAGCAATTAGAGGATGGTAAATGGAACTACAGTGTACTTCTATCAGGCATGACTGCTTGGAGCACCAATCCAGACTATCAAAAAATAATACTTTCAACCATAGTTGCTAATAAACTACCTTAAAATTCTATTTTTTTGAAGGCTTTATTGAAGGCTTTCCATAGTTCAAATTCATACGAGCCAATGAGATATAATAAATGTTTTTGGTTGTGAGCCCTAATTTCTCTAGTTGAATCATAAAATTTCTTTGATCCGGCTAGATCTAATCTTTTTAAGTTTTTAGATATAATCTCCACTTTCTCTTCGAGCGTGTCAGATTCGTCATACGATTCATCTATATGTTGGTGAAAGGTTTTAAATCCTAACTCTCGCAAATTTTTGAGCATATGTTTGGTTGAAAGTAAGATAAAAGGGTGTCCCATAATGATAGGTTTTAAAGTCTTGTCGGTAAGGAAAAAACTATCATCGCTCCCAGTGGCTCCTAGAGTCTCTGTGACCAATTCAAAATAGGTTTTTTTGTAATAAGATATTGCTGGTAGCATATCTTTGTAGGGCCAATGATTGAGGAAGGTCTTGCCATAATCTTGTTGTAGATCATCAAACAATGATTTTTTCTTAGTATAATCATTGATCAAGGTTGACTTCAATATTGCGTGGCCTGTGTAAGGTTGATCTTTTATTTTTTCAATCAAATGGTTTCTATGTTGTCTGATTTGACCAGCGGATAATTTTGTAAGGGTGAAAAAAGTGTTTGTTTTTTCATATTCTGTGGCCAATGTGGAGAAGTGACCACAAATAAAACCAAAGACAAAACAAGGTAATTGCTCTACATGGACTTTTTTAAAATGATTGTGGAAATATTTTCCTACTTTACCCGAACTCCACCAACTGAACTCGAGTCCTTGCAAGATATTAGAAAGCCTTACATCATCGGGTCTGGTGGACATCAATAATTTGTACATCATTAGAAGATCATCTCCAAATTGATAATAGATCAACTTCAGTTCATTTTTTCTAACCATTTGCAAAAAGTTGTTGTATTTTGATTTTTGCAGGCAGAGTTTAGTAATCGTTTTCAAATTAACTATCAGTATTTTTTTTCCATCTTTTTGTGAATGATGTATAATCTGATCAATTAGAGGTATCTCCTTTTGATCTTCTGGAATATACATATAATCAATACCTTTGGCATTCAAATATTCCAACAATCGTCCGGTATCTAAGGCACTATTTTTGTGTTCTAATATTTTATCTAAAAATATTTTGTAAGAATTTCCTAAATTGGTCATAAAAAGCAGGTTTTTAATAATTATACCTTCCTGCATACGAGGTGACTACAAATGAGCCCTGTTGACAGAAAAACCTTTTAGCAGTATAATTTAGAATGGGATTCATACAAATGAAACTGCCGAAACGTATCAAGCACAAGATCGAGAACTCTCGTAGAAATCGTGAGGCACAGGCAAACCACGAGGAATGGTTAGCATCACAAGGACTAGACACATACACACTGAAGCAGGCGTCGAAAAGATTCAAAGGTTATGACATACCTAAGTATGAATCAGACCCCAATCAACCCAAGTGTGGTAACAAGATACCCGTAAACGGTGGCAGGAAGGCAGAGCCACAGGCCTACTCCGGAGAACGTAAGTTGTTAGGCATAGGTCTCATGCACAAAAGCAATCTTGTTCCTGTATGGGACGAAGAGGGTGCAAGAGAGATCACTGCCATGAAGGGCAACAAGTAATGAAGATCAGATACTACCAAAAGATAGACGGATGGAGATGGCTGGGTTTCATTCTTGCCATGATAGGGGCCTTCATACTCAGTAACGCCAACGTGGAAACACAATGGATGGGTTGGACCATAGCAACGGTCAGTTGTTCGATCTGGATTTACATGGGCATCAAAGACGGCGACACTCCAAGAGCGTTAATGGAAGGCATGTACTTACTATTGGCACTACGGGCAATTTGGAATTGGTTATCCTAATAAAAAAACAATAAAATCAACACTTCTAACAAGATCAACCCGAGTTGACACATTTGGAAAACGTGCTATAATTGATGTATGATTAGACTAATAATACTATTTGCAATCTTCCTAGCGGTGTATCCGATGATAGGTGATGGTTGGGCACAGTTCAGCAATGACTTCAATGTTGCTGGTGTATCAAACTGGATATCAGAGCAGATTGCGAATTTCAAACAATAAGGAAACAAATGAACAACATGACAAAAATGATCTTGATGTTGGTAGCAGGCCTAATGTTGGCACAATGTTCTACCTACAAGATAAAACCTGACATGAACAAGAGTGGAGTGGTGAACAAGACACCTAAATGGTATGTTGATTACAATCACGAAACTATGTTCAAATGGCAAGAGGCGGCAACAGCAGTTAGCCCAGATATGGAATTGGCTGTTAAGAAAGCGACATTGTTGGCAAAGGCTAAACTGGTTGATAGGATCAACGGTGAGATGAACAACAGAACAACAATAACTAAAAACGAAGCAGGCACTAACGAAGATCTTAATGTGACAGCAGGATCTCAGGATGTGATTGTTAATGTGATTGAAGACACTCTTGCAAGAGGTTATGAAGTTACCAAGCAAGAAATGTTTTTAACAAAAACCAAATCTTACAGAGTGTACGTGATGATAGAAGTCAGTAAGAAAGAGGTTGAGGAAATCATTAACCAAGCGAACAAAAGAAGTTTGGCGTTGATTGATACAAAAAGCATTAACGAGCAAGCCGAGAAAATATTAAACTAGGACCATGAGAAAACTATATTATATCATAGCCCTGGCATTCTTAACCCTAGGATTGATCATATTCTCCACCACTGCTGACGCAGGCGGACCGTGGGACAACCAATACTGTGATGTCGAAGTCACAAAGATCAGAGTGGTCAACGAGCAAGGTGAGGTCATAGAGAATCTCACAGAAGAGAAAATGATTTGTAACGACGGAGCGAGTGATTTCCTGTTTGACATGGGCATCGCTGACAGTTGTGAGATGTACACCTGGGACATGCCTATTGGAGAGGTCGTTGTAACACAGAGACAGATAGCCTGTCACAAGATGAATGGAGAGTATGAGATTGTTCAGGGTTATCACAGTATTGATTAGCCTACTGCTGACCACATCAGCACTGGCCGGAAACAGCACACCTGGAGACGCCAAGGGACACATAGGCGAGATGCCACCTCCCGTATGGTTGGGTGATGATCTCAAGTACAGTATGCCTGCGTTCCTGTTCAGACGCACACAGTTCCTGAGATTCAGCCTAAAACGAGAAGAGAAGAAGATGCACGAATCAGCGGTGTTCTTCGCCCTAACAAGCACACAGAACGGCAAGATAGTCAGTTGGTACAGCAAGGAGCGTCTGGCCGCGGGCAAGGTGCGTGTTATACACTCATACCCAATTTCGGGCGGATACTGCCGTACGTACCAGGCATACATCAAAGTCAACGGCAAAGAACGGCACATGACCAACAATGCCTGCAAGTATATTGGCACACCAAGTTGGTCCTTTTATAAATAATTCATATAAATAAGTACATAAGACAAAGGATTTAAACACTATGGCGACAGTAATACCAAAATACAACAGAATTGTACAGGACCAGCCACAACAGGCGTTCTACATGGTGTCAATTGACACATCAGGTTTCCTAGACACAGAAACAAACAACGGTGGTAGAATATCTCCGTGTGTTGCTGAAGACTTCGCGACAGCACCAACCACACTCGCACAGTCAAGATTGGTATCAAGAGGTGCATTGAGATTCAAGAAAATGTTAGAAATATTACAAGTAAGATCAAACGTGAGTGTGAGGAACATCCTTACAACTTACGGCAGTGATGCAGGAGATTCTCCAATCACTAAATTACAGTTCGGCCTAGTGTACGACAACGACAACTTCTTACCCACAACAGGTACAGCAGGCGATGACTCAACCACTACAACAACTAAAGTAGGTTTCATCAAGGACAAGATATCAGAAGCACTTTACGGCACATTCACAGAGAGAATGCAGGTGTACAATCCAACGTCAGGATCAGGCCTGATCGCAAATGAAGAAATCACTGCCGGACCTGTGTTATTGGTTTCACAGGATGAGATCATGGATGCGATCACTGTGACAGAAGCGGTAGACACAGCAACAATGGTATCTGGTTTCAGACCAACGTTGGCAAGTGAGCTACCTACAGACAACGCTGACAACGACACAGCAGAGTAATAGATTACCAAAAGTTTCACTAGCAATAAAACGGCCATTCTGTTATAGTAAATACAGAATAATATGTTTATAGCGATCCTAACACTGTTATCAGCACTGTCCATATCAGGAGTGGCCATATTCTATTCCGTTATTGGACTTGCGACCATATTCCCAGGTGCTTTCGTTCCTGTTGTGATAATGGGTGGTGTATTGGAAGTGGGTAAACTTATAACGGCATCCTGGCTGTATCGTAACTGGCGGTTCACACCTTTCATGCTCAAGACCTATCTAACGACGGCGGTCATTATCCTTTCATTGATAACATCCATGGGTATCTTTGGATTCCTATCAAAAGCACACCTGGAACAGAACCTAGCATCAGACACTTTGATACAACGTATACAGATACTGGAGGACAAGATCGAGAGCGAGAAAATGTCCATCGAGAGACAGACCCTAGTGATCAACAGGGCAGAGAAGGCCATCAACAGGGACACGGGCACGGCGTCAGGCGACATTGAAGTACAACAGTCGATCATAGCGGATGCCAACGAGAAATTGAAAACACTACTTGCGGTCGAGACCAACACGATAAGAGATCTAAACGACAGGTTGAATACAACGGTCAAAGATCTCAACGACAGGCTCAAGACATTAGACAAGAACGTCAGTGATGTGCTGACTTCAAACAAATCATTCTTCAATGAGGAGAAGGCGGCCGCGGACCTTAAAGCATCACAAAAGGAAGAGCGTGAACAGATAGCGAACAAGATAGCAGAAGCACAGCAAACAATAGCGATCAAGATAGCGGAAGCAGAGAAAAGGATAGCAGAATTAAAAGCAGATCACAAGGCAGAGATAGCCAAAGCACAGGAGATCATAGCAAACATGAGGACAGGATCCCAGGACAACAAGGGACAGTTCACTAAAGAGATAGAGACAGCAGAGAAGAAGATATTCGACTCACAGGGCAAGATTGACCTATACATTGTGGAGAAGCAACCACTTGAGAAAGAGATGCTGACACTGGAGGCAGAGATTGGACCTGTCAAGTACATAGCCGCACTGGCTGTGGACTGGGGTATAACTGACAATGTTGAGACCAGCAAGGCCGTACGTTGGGTTATATTGCTGTTAATCGTGGTGTTTGACCCACTGGCTGTGTTACTGTTGATAGCGGCCAACCAGAGTCTGATGAGGAGATTCCCTGTCAAAGCACCAAAACCTGATGAAGTCATAGACCTCGAGAAACCAGACGAAGAGGACGTGACACTGAAATGGAACGAGATGATGGCCAAGACCGAAGAAGCGATCAGGAAAGAACAGGCAGAAAAACGTCTCAAAGATTGGCAGGACAAACTGGAAACCTTCAATGAGAAGGTGCCACAACCTGAAGAGAAGCCTGTTGAGATCATACAGGAAGACGATGGGGTGATACCACACATAGATCTCGTAGGTCAAAAAAAAACTGAAGACAAAGAAATAGTAGCAGATAACACAGATGCTTTTGATCCAGACGAAGTGATGTTTGACCTGCCCACTGAAGAAGAGATAGACAAACAGGCACAACTAGAAAAATTCAAACAGCGTGAGCAAGAAGAGAAAGCGGAACTCGAACGTATTGCAAGAGAGGCCGCAGAGGAAGATGAACCCAAGAGAGATTTCCAGGAGGAACAGGCCAAGGAAGACGAGCTGACGAGACTGTCAGTGGCACAGAGCAAGGCCAACAAGGAAGAGCGTATCAAGCCTGATCTCACAGAGGTCATAGAACCTGAACCAGAAATAGAAAAACCAGAACCACCAAAGGATGAGATCAAGAACGCAAAGCCTTTAGTGATGAGGACCATAAAGCCACAGGAGGACACGCCCCCAAAGCCAATACTGCCGGATCCGGCGGAGATGACGGACTTTGAGCGAAGAGGGTTACTCAACAAGTTCCATCAGGAACATGGCAAGTTTGAAGACATAAGTCTAGAGGAGTTAAAGATGGAAAGAGACCAGAGCAACAGAGCACAATATCTAGCAGATGTCAGCCTCACCAAAGAGGAAGCCAATGCACAACCGGCCATAACGGAATCTAGGATGGCGTTCTTCGAGGACATGATTGACGACATACTGAGAGGAGACACCACATTTGAGAACGTGCCTGAGGAGAACAGGAAGATAATCGCACAGATAATGGATCCTGAAATGCCAAACCCACCTGTCATAACCAAGGGATCCGCACTGAAAGATCAGAGACCCGAGGGCATGGAAGAGATGAGTGCAGAAGGACTGAAAGAGAAGTTCATGATACAGCCAGACATCGAGGACAGACCCATGACCGACGAGGAACTGGACAAATTGCTTGACGGGTTTGACGATGGTGGCCAGACAGTAACTGGCAAGAGACGAATGGTCATCAAGGACGGTAAAAGGATCTTCGTTCCTGTGGAAGAGAAAACGGACTACGTGCAGAACGAGGAACAGTCAGATCAGACACTGTGGCAGAAAAGCAAAGAACTAGACATACCGGAACCTGACAAGAATGAAATTATTTTACCAGACTTACCAAATACCACAGAAGACATTCCAGAGATCGCGGAATCCATAACCATAGAGCAGTCGATACCACAGGCCAAATTCGAAAACTACAAGAAGAGGATCACTACAGAGGAAGACTACCACCAGAGAGTGGAGGCCAGGATCAACGACCTGATAACTAAATTAGACAGCAAGGAGATTAAACTTTCCGACTTGTCCAAAGAGGAACAACAAGTTATAATAGATATATTGAACCAAAACGGATAATATGGCAAAAGGTGATAAACACGTTGGAGCAACAGACCAACAAGGCAACAAGGAACAGGAAAAGACCTATGCCGCAACAGGCGAGAAACTGGATCTCAGGAAAAAGAACGGCACGATCACACTAGTGACACCCCCTAGTTTCTTCCAGAACCAGAACAAGAGTTTCTGTCTTATAAATCTCAGCAAGAAGGACAAAGACAACTTCGCGGACCAGATCAACAAGTACTTCCCGAAGGATGATTTAACTATATACCTTTGGGACGACAACAACTTTTCGGCGTTAGACCCGTTTGGGGGAGACGATCCAGAATATGAAAAATATCTAGAGAACTGGAAACCCAATGCCAAGGGCAGGGACTACACATGGTTGCTGAATGCCTGCAGGGCCGCCACAACAGTGATCCTGAACATGGATTACAGTTCAAACCAGATGAAAGTTTGGTCGGGTTACATACTGACCATGGCCAAGACTTGGTTCCTAAACTCAAACACAGATGACTCGGCGTCATTCGGCGTGTTGAATCGTAACAAGATCAACAACATGGCGGAACTGTTCCCCAAGATCAAAAAACTAAAAGATAGTCAGTAATGTCAGAAGAGGCATTGATCTGTTCGTTCTGTAGCAAGAGCCGTAAGGACGTCACGAAAATGATCGTGGGCGCCAAGAAGACCACAATCTGCAATGAGTGTGTTAAACTGTGTGTGGAGATCCTAGAAGAGGACACAGTCAAGGCACGTAAGGAGAAACTGTACGCAGGAGACAAACAAATACTTAATCCCGTCGCAATCAAGGAACACCTGGATCAATATGTTATAGGACAGGACGCCGCGAAGACTATACTGAGTGTTGCGGTATCTAATCACTACAAAAGAATAACACAACCACCAATTGACTTTGACCTAGACAAATCCAACGTCATGGTATTGGGAGCCACGGGTGCTGGCAAGACCCTGATGGCCCGGACCATAGCCAAGTACCTGGATGTGCCTTTCGCTATAGCGGATGCCACAACCTTGACAGAATCAGGGTACGTGGGAGATGATGTGGAGAACGTGGTGCAGAAACTTTATGCTAATTCTGAAGGCGACATAGAGAAGACTCAGAAGGGAATAATATTCATAGACGAGATAGACAAGATATGTAGGAAAGGTGAGAGCACATCACTGACCAGAGATGTGTCAGGTGAGGGTGTCCAACAGGGACTACTGAAGATCGTGGAAGGCACGGAATGCAGGGTACCACCACACGGGGGCAGGAAACATCCTGACCAACAGACCATAACCATAGACACTAGCAACATATTGTTCATAGTGGGTGGTGCGTTCACTGAACTGGAGAAACAGATAAAAAGGAAGAAAGCATCGGGTGGCATAGGGTTTGGAACCAAACTGCAAGAACAAGATGACAAGAACTACCTGTCGGAAGTTCAACCAGAGGACCTGATCAAGTATGGACTGATACCAGAGTTCGTGGGAAGATTCTCCATGATAACCAACATTGACCCCTTATCGGAAAAACAATTAATACGTATTCTCACTGAGCCAAAGAATGCCATACTCAAACAGACACACTACCTGTTTGGCCTGGACAACATAGACATTGAGTTTACCAAAGAGGCCAAGCAGAGCATAGCACGTAAGGCCAAGGAGTTGGGAACCAACGCAAGGGGGCTGAAAAACGTAGTAGACACAGTGGTTCTACCGTACCAGTTTGACGCAGAAGAGATGAGAAACAAAGGAGTCAGCAAGATACAGATAACTAACGATGTGGTTGACAACGGAGCCGACCCTGTGTTAGTATTTAAAAAAACAAATGGAATATCAAAAAAACAAAACTAGACCCAAGTTCAAGAAGACAGAGAGACCCTTGGGTTTCCAAGGTTACTACGTTGAAGTGCGTGAGGGCGAAGACGCCATCAGGGCATACAGGAAGATCAAGAGATGGATCAAGGAAGACAAGTTCATAGATCAGATCAGGGCTAACAACACTTACCAAAAACCATCAGAGATCAAGAGAGAAAAAGCCAAAGAGAAAAGAAAAGTCCTACGTAAACTGCGTAGGGAACGTGACAGTTTCCTGTCAATACGTCCACAGAGAGGCAGATAATTTTACCAAAAAAGGTCGCAATTTGACATATAACAATTATATGTTATAATAAATACAGTTGAAGATTGCTTTAGATAGGATCTTCACAAGATTAACTCGCTTAACAATAGGAGGAAAGCAAATGACAAAACATCTATCTATTTTTAATAACCTAAGACCATACACAGTGGGATTCGACGACTGGTTCGATCACTTCGATGCCATGATGGACGACAGTTTCTTCAGAGGAACTAGCAACTTCCCACCATACAACATAGTGAAGACCGGAGACAACACCTACGATGTTGAACTTGCCCTAGCAGGATTCAACAAAGATGACATCGAGGTTGAGTACAAAGAAAATATGCTCACAGTCAAATCTAAAAAACAAGAAGAGACCAAAGACGAAGAAGGTAATGTGATACAACACAGAGGCATTTCTAAGAGAATGTTCAGTAAATCATTTACTATCGCTAACGATGTAGAAGTCAAGGGTGCAGAACTAAAGGACGGCTTATTAAAAGTGTCTATGGAAAGAATAATTCCAGAACACAAAAAAGCCAAACTTATCGATATCAAGTAATCGAAATCCTTAATCAAGATGGATGGGGTGGTAAAAACACCCCTCCGTCAATTGACAAATTACAATTTAATGTTATAATAAGGAGATATATGAGCAAAATTATTGGAATAGATTTAGGAACAACAAACTCTTGTGTAGCCATTATGGAAGGCACACAGGCAAAAGTTCTAGAAAACACAGAGGGTACAAGGACCACACCGAGTGTGGTTGCTTATGGTGAATCAGAAATACTTGTAGGTGCACCTGCAAAACGTCAGGCAGTCAGCAACGCAAAGAATACAATTTTTGCGGCAAAGAGATTGATTGGTAGAACGTTTGAAGGAGACTCTGTACAAAAAGATATCAAAACACTACCTTACGAAATTGTTAAATCAGATAAAGGAGATGCATGGGTAAAAGCCAACGGTAAAAATCATTCACCATCAGAAATATCTGCGAACGTTTTACGTAAGATGAAAGAGACAGCAGAGAAATATTTGGGTCAAGAGGTTAAGAAGGCAGTGATCACTGTTCCGGCTTACTTCAATGATAGCCAACGTAAGGCTACAAAGGACGCAGGTAAAATTGCTGGACTTGAAGTTGAAAGAATTATAAATGAACCAACAGCGGCGGCATTGGCATATGGACTTGACAAGAAAAAGTCAGGTTTGGTTGCTGTGTATGACCTAGGTGGTGGAACATTTGACGTTTCAATTTTAGAATTAGGTGACGGTGTGTTTGAAGTCAAATCCACGAACGGTGATACATCACTGGGTGGTGAAGACTTTGATGCACAATTAACAGATCACATTGTTAAAGAATTTAAGAAAGACAATGGAATAGATTTGGCAAATGATAATTTAGCAGTACAACGTGTTAGAGAGGCGGCTGAGAAAGCCAAGATAGAATTGTCTAGCACAATGGAGACTGATATCAATCTGCCATTTATAACAGCAGACAAAACAGGACCTAAACACATCAACATGAAATTATCAAGAAGCAAATTGGAAAGTTTGGTCGGTGACTTCATAGCAAAAACATTATCTCCTTGCAAACAGGCATTGAAAGATGCTGGAGTAAGTGCAAGTGATATCAGTGAAGTTGTGTTGGTAGGTGGTATGACACGTATGCCAAAAGTACAGGAAACTGTCAAAGAGTTCTTTGGCAAGGAACCACACAAAGGAGTTAACCCAGATGAAGTGGTTGCTCTTGGTGCCGCAATACAAGGTGGAGTGCTACAAGGCGATGTCAAAGATGTGTTGCTGTTAGATGTAACACCATTATCACTAGGTATTGAAACACTAGGTGGGGTAGCAACCAAACTCATAGAAAAGAACACTACAATTCCTACAAAGAAAAGTCAGGTGTTCTCAACAGCAGAAGACAATCAAGCGGCCGTGACTATCAGAGTTGTACAAGGTGAAAGGGAAATGGCAAACGATAACAAGATGCTAGGTAACTTTAACCTTGAAGGTATTGCACCTGCTCCAAGAGGAATGCCACAGATAGAAGTAACATTTGATATAGATGCAAATGGTATTGTGAGTGTGAGTGCGAAAGACAAAGGCACTGGCAAAGAACAAAAGATCACAATCCAAGCAGACGGCGGATTATCAGAAGATGATATCAACAAGATGGTTAAAGAAGCAGAAGCCAACAAAGAAGCAGACAAGAAGAAAAGAGAATTGGTAGATGCTAAAAACCAAGCAGAAACTTTAACACATCAAATAGAAAAGCAGTTGAAAGAACACGGCGATAAGATATCTGCAGAAGAAAAGAAGGCAATTGAAGATGCCAGAACTGATGTAACAGAAGCAGTGAAGTCAGATGATGCAGAGAAAATTAAAACAGCAGTGACCAAATTGACTGAAGTGTCTATGAAACTTGGCGAAGCAGTTTACAAAAGTCAACAAACAGAACAAAAGCCTAAGGCAGAGTCACAGCAAGAAAATAAAAAAGAAGATGTTGTTGACGCTGAATACGAGGAAGTAAATAATAAGGAAGGATAAGATGGAAGATATACAGACACTGACCAAAGAAAAGATCAAACTAGATGAACCAGGCCTATACGATGTTATATTCCTGAATGACAACATCACGACTATGGAGTTCGTTGTGAAAGTGCTCAAGCAGATATTTGGCAAGACGCCAGAGCAGGCACAGAATATCACCACAAGGATACACAAGGACGGGCAGGGCATCGTTGGTTCTTACACACATGAAGTGGCCGAACAGAAGGGCATAGAAACCACGCTGGCCGCCAGACAAGAAAACTTCCCACTACAGGTCAAAGTAAAGAAACAGTGATGGACTTCCGGAGTTACGTTGAAAGGAATCAAAAAGTGGTTGATTTCGTCAGAGACGTTACCCCAGGACACATAGACAAGTACACCGGCACACTGGATCATGCGTGTGCTAAGTTTAACACAATACTGCTGAAACTTTCCCAACACCCTCTCAAGGCCGATGAACACAGCAATGACGTCAATGATTGCTTCAACATTATTCAAAGTTTTTATGAGTACACTAAGAGACTTATCAACTCACACTGGATTTTTGTTCCTGCATTCAAACTTATCTTACACTACAAAGGCAAAGTTCACATTCCAAAGATAAAGAGATTGCTGGAAAGAATCAATAATTAACAGTATGATAAGCAATTGGTTGTTCTGGGCCATACCCAAGCAATACATCAGAAGATACCTTTTCACATTTTGGTTTGTGATGTTCTTCTTGCCAGGATACATTTTGGGATTGCATTTCACTAAATTAGGATTTATAATAAACTGGCTCTGGTTCGACATCGTGTTCTACGGATGGTACAGGGCAAAACAAATGTTAGGAGACGATGAATGAAAGCAGTAGTATGGAGCAAACCGGCCTGCCCTTATTGTGAGAAGGCCAAGAACCTGTTGAAAAACAAGGGCATAGAATACGAGGAGAAGAACATAGCGGAGGGTTACAAGATACAGGATCTACTTGAACTTGTACCAAACGCAAGGACCATGCCACAGATATGGTTAGACGAGGAACACATAGGTGGCTATTTCGAACTAGAGAAGAAACTTGGTTAGTTGACAGATACCAATACATAGTTTAAAATTAATACAAACAAGGAGAATTATGATCAAAGAAGCATTGATTAAGAAATTAGAAGGTGAGATAGAAGTCGCGAAAGCGGATCTAAGGACCTTCCTAGCGAATCCCATGGGTGTTGCGGAACACATCGACTATGTGATCACTGCCGAGAAGAAACTCGAGGCACTGGCACACGCAGAGGACAAACTAGAATCATTGAACAAGTTGTAATGACATACACTGTCAATGACAAGTGTATAATGTGCAAACACACAGACTGTGTGGAGGTGTGTCCAGTGGACTGCTTCTACGAGGGCGAGAACATGCTGGTGATCAATCCAGATGAATGCATAGACTGTGGAGTGTGTGAACCGGAGTGTCCAGAGGACGCCATTAGGCCAGACACAGACGATGAAGGAAAAGCATGGGTGGACTTCAACACCAAGTGGTCAACATCAGGTTGGCCCGTACTAGCAACCAAAAAAGATTCGCTCGATCCTGACAACAAGCACAGGAACGAGCCAAACAAACTTGAGAAATATTTCAAGGACAAATAATGAAAGAACACAATGAAAAGAGACAAGAAGAAATCAAAATGGCAGGCCAAGAGAGAAAAAGAGGCCGAACAGAACAGCCAGTTCGATCCCAAGATACACCAACTGGGTAGGGAGGGTTATGGGTTCCAGATGAAGCGAGACATCGAGGCAACCGAAGAGGAATTGTCAGGCAAGAACTTGCCATTCAAAACGGACAAATGATCATAGACAAGATAACAGAGATGGGAAAGAACTTGAAACTGTTGGAAGGACATGACAGGCTTCACTACCTCATAGACAAGGCCAGAGAGATCGAACCGTTGCCAGACGCCGCGAAGACAGAGGACAACAGGATACACGGATGTGCCTCCAAGTTATGGTTGATAGGTGGAATGAGAGATGACGGCACGATGATGTATCAGGTGGATGGTGACGCTCACATCAGCAAGGGAACGGCTAAAGTGGTCACAGACATAGTGAACGGTGAACACAGGAGTGAAGTGGCAAATCTCACAGTGGAGAGTTTTGAACCACTAGGCATCAAAGAACTACTCACAGTTCAAAGACAGAACGGACTGGGAGAACTGATAGACAGGATCATAAGGATAGCACATGATTGAGACGCCTCCAGGATGGTTGCCCAATGATAAGGCCACAGTTGATCCGCAACTGAAGACGGATCTCAATGAGATCACAGAACATCCACCCACACAACAGGAGTACATGCCCCGGATAGTTGAGAAACTCAAAGAATGTTACGATCCTGAGATAAGTGTGGACATATACAACCTTGGATTGATATACGATGTCAAGGTCACGGAAGATGGATACGTACATGTGTTGATGAGCCTCACTAGTGCATTCTGTCCGGCCGCTGACATGATACCCAAGGACGTGGTGCAGGCCGTGGAAAGCATACCAAACTTGAAGTGCAAGGTCAAGATCACTATGCAACCACAATGGGGCAGGGACATGATCAATCCAGAGGTGCGTGATCTAATGGGCCTTTAACAATAGTTTAATATTTCTGTAACACTACTGTAACATGTGTGTGTTTAAATAATAGCGTTTTATAACCAATGAAAACAATAAAACAGAAAAGGAAATAAATGAAAAAACTAGTACAAATACTTTGTGCAGTAGTTTTATTTTCATCACTGGCCCAAGCGGCAACCAACCAAATCAAAGTTGTAGGTTCGTCAACAGTTTACCCTTTCACCACTGTGGTGGCAGAGAGATTCGGTAAGGACGGCAGACACGCAACTCCGATTGTTGAGTCGACTGGTACAGGTGGTGGAATGAAATTGTTCTGTGCAGGCATAGGACCAAATTCCCCTTCAGTTACAAACGCATCAAGAGCCATCAAAGACAAAGAGGTCAAGTTGTGTGAGAAGAACGGAGTTTCATACATAGAATTAGTAGTGGGCAATGACGGTATCGCTTTCGCAAATTCTGTGAAAGGACCAAAGTTAAACCTAACCAAGAAACAGTTATGGCAGGCCATGTCAGAACTGGGACCACTACCCAAGTCATGGTCAGACATAGATCCAAGCCTTCCCAATTATCCAATCAAGATAATGACGCCCCCGGCGACGAGTGGTACGAGGGACGCATGGAATGACCTTGTGATGAAGAAAGGATGTCCTGAAGAGATCCTCAAAGAGAAAGGCAAGAAGGCCTGTTATCTGTTGAGGGAAGACGGCCCAGTGATCGAAGTGGGTGAAAACGACACACTGTTGATCAACAAGATGGGCGGTGACAAGGAATTGTTCGCCATCTTTGGTTTCTCTTACCTGGACTCCAGCAGAGACAAAGTACAGGCGGCGAAGATCGAGGGCAGTGAGATCAGCCTGGACTCCATCCAGAGCTATGACTACCCGATCGCAAGGCCACTGTTCGTATACTTCAAGAAAGAGCACATGGACGTTGTTCCGGGACTTGAGAAGTTCATGAAGGCCTACATCAGCAAGAAAGCCATGGGACCGAGAGGTTACCTAATGGACCTTGGACTGGTTCCTTTGGACAAGACCACGTTCAATGAAATGGTAAAGAGGACCAAAACCAAATAGTAGACATTGTTCCCAATACCTAGTATAATATATCACATATGAAACTAGGTATCGTGGGACATGGCTTTGTAGGCACGGCAGTGGATCATGGATTCACAAAGGACGTGCAGAAGTTCATAGTAGATCCCAAACACAACAGCACCAACACCATAGAGGACTTAATTAATTTCAAGCCTGACGCCGTCTTTGTGGCAGTGCCAACACCCATGCTGGAGACGGGCGAGTGCAACACGGAGATACTGGAAGGTGTGATGCAACAGTTGAACAGCAACAAAGGTTTACTAGTGATAGTAAAGTCAACAGTGCCGGCATACAAATTACAGAGCATACAGGAACAGTGCGTGGACATCAGGATAGTTTACAATCCTGAATTCCTCACAGAGAAGAATTACATCAATGATTTCGTCAATCCACCAATGCACGTGTTTGGAGGCATCAATGCAGACACGGATGCAGTTGAGAAACTGTACCAGGAACACTCTGACTGTGCTGAATGTCCTGTGTACAAGACGGACATCGTTACAGCGTCAATGGTCAAGTATTGCATAAACAGTTTCCTCGCAACAAAGGTCACATTCATGAACGAGATGTATGATGTGCTCAAAGCGGCCAGGGGTACAGACTGGAACACTTTCTCAAAAATAATACAAACGGATCCCAGGATCGGAAACACGCACATGAAGGTGCCTGGCAACGACGGACAACGTGGCTACGCAGGCAGTTGTTTTCCTAAAGATACAAGTGCTTTGGCATGGTTCGCCCGTGAGATACTTAACACACCGTTCACACAACTAGAAACCAGCATAGAGATCAACGAGAAACTCCGTAAAACCAATCAGTCATAACGGTTAAATAGCAATATGAAACCATGGTTTGCCAAAGAAGCGGATATAATAAAGTTCCCAGAACCTGAGAAGAAGGTGGTAGAACTGCCAAACGTGCAGAGCTATCCGGACTTCCTCACAGGGGTCAAGGACCTACACAACCGTAAGGAGAAGGGTGAGATATCACAGGACAGCCATGATAAGTTGTACGCGGATCTGATCAACAGGTTTATGAAGAAGGAGAGTTTCGAGACTCCGTGGTTCATTAGAGAGGCCCCAAACGATGCCACAGGTATAATGAGTATCATACAAAAACGTTTGAATGATCCAAACATAGATTCAGAAACATTAGAAAAAGTTTTATTTGCTTTAGAAGGTGGTGGATTGACTAAACGTTTACAGAATGTATTAGAAAACGATCCAGATGCCAAAAGAATCCTAGAGAAGGTAACGGAAACAATCTTAAGTGCCAAAGGAAGTACTAAGGAAATAGATGCTTTCATCCAACAATATCCTAAAGGACTTGTTAACACAGATGCACTTACCTCAACAGGTGCCAAAAGTTGGAGCGATATCTTCGTTGGGTATGACGGCAATAATTTTGTAAGCAGAGTGGTAGAAAGACTTTACTCTTTGAAGAATCAGGGAATAGGTCCTGCTGAAGTGTGCTTGTCTGTGTTGAGTCCAAAGATATTCCACAGTGGATCTAAGCCAGGTGCAGGAGACATATTCGTTGAAGGTAAAGGACATTATGAAATCAAGGCCAGTGTTGCTAAACCTGGAAGATTGTTCGACGGCAGGAAGGCCAAAGTGGACATGAACATGATACAGAACATAAGAGATCAACTAAAAATAGAGAAAACAAGAGTTAATATAAATGATTTGATAGCGGCCAATCCAGACCAGCAACAGGTCACATCTTTGGCCAATGCAATATTCAGACACGTTGACAACGTTTCGGGTTTTGTAAATGCAGTCATGAAAAAGAATGAAGCACTTGCGAAAGTAGAACATACCAAACTTGCTTTCACAAACTATCAGAACATGACCAGACAAGGTGAGGACACATTCGTTGGCATCATATTCATGAGCGGTGCTAAGAAATGGTCAAACGTTGTTTCAAACGTGGATGAACTGGTGCAAAATCTTGCAGTGGGCACAATCTATGTTGCATCTCCAGACCAAGCAGATTTATTCCCACAGACCACCTACAAGTTCTAAAATAAGTATTTGTATGCACATAGACACACTTAAGCCGAGAAAATTCCTCAGCCTAGGCAGATATGACTTGCCTCACGTAGGTGACTTGTCCAGACCCTATTTCGTTGCAGTAGGTTGCAGTGTAATGGCCGGATCAGGTGTCGCGTATCAAAAATCATGGATCAGCCAAGTTGCATCACGGTTGGGACTGCAACACGTAAACCTTGCGTTAGAGGGCTCATCTCTAGAGTACCAATACCACAAAATACTCGAATCTGAAAGAGTATTGAAAGATGCAAAATTCATTTTATGGATGCAATCACCACCTATACGAAATCATAGAATGATGCTAAGGAAGATAATTGGCGACAAGTATGCCCGTGTGAGATTCCACGACCAGATGTATCGAACACCAGATGTAGTGGGCCGCACTTGGAATAAACTTAAGAAATTTTACCACATCAGTAATCGCAAGAATATAATATTCACCAATACCTGGGGGTGGGATGGCAGACTGTTGCTGTTACTCAAAAGCAAGATAGCCAACAAGGACAAAAAGTATTTTGTCAACGACAACCAAATCATTGATCGTGGGCATGATGGTGTACATCCAGGACCCGCAACCCACAACGTGTTGACTGATAAAATCTATGGTCATATACAAACACATTATCCAGAACTCATTCACAAATAAGTATTTGTATGATCGACGCACAAGGCAAACTACTCGTGGCACCACCCGGCATGCCTGATCCCAGGTTCGCCAAGACCGTGGTGTTCATATGGAAGCATGATGTCTCCGGAGCGTCGGGGGTAATGATCAACAAGCGATGCCAGAGACCCACGTTCAAGCACGTGTGTGAGGAAGGTGGCATACAGAGGAACCCCAAGGTCAACCCACCAATTTACTACGGTGGCCCGGTGTTGAACAATGTGGTTGGCGTGCTACACAGCACCGAATACAGACTGCCCAGCACCAACACCCTGATCGAGGGTTCCGTGGGATTCACTCTGGACAGCAAGATACTACAGGACGTGGCACAGAAGCGTGGACCACTCAACAGGATGATAACGCTGGGCATGGCCAGTTGGAACAGTTCACAGTTGGAGGAGGAGATCGAACACCCCCACACGCCGGCAATGAGCTGGTTGCTGTTGGACTACGATGAGAAACTGGTGTTCGGGCAGTTGGAAGACACCAAACCCGACGACATCTGGGAGGACTGTGTCAGCAGGGCGGTGCGGAACAAGACCGCGGAGATCACGTCAAAACTGTTCCGAGACCAAGGTGTTTAAAATAGTTTTTTTCCAGTAGTAGCACTAAATCACTATTTGGTAATTTCCATAAATACGCATATACGTATGTTTAGAAAACTGATTTTCATAATGATGCTGGGTGCGACCGCACATGCCAGTGAGCTCACACACGAGTTCGGCAACCCTGCGTTCTCGGGCAACGGATATTCACAGCACGTGTTGAGCATAGAACAACTGCAATACAGTCGTAAGAAGGACGTGGAGGAAGCAGAGAAGTCGGCGGCCGCGGCGGCCAAGCGTGAGGAAGACAACACCACGATCAACAAATTCATCAAGAACGTGGAATCAAGGATCTACGCCAACCTGTCAAAACAGTTGGTGGACAACATGTTCGGCACGGAATGCTCAGGTGAGTGTCCGACCAGTGGTACCGCCGAGGTGGAAGGATCCACCATATACTGGATCAAGGACTCCACAACTGACAACATATCACTGACCATAACGGACGCGACGGGCAACGTGACCACGATGACTGTGCCAATAGGAGATTTCCAGTTCTAATGTTAAAAATTTTACTGATGATCATAGCCCTGTGTGGCCTGAACGGTTGTGCCAAGAACGCCAACAAGGTCAACATCAATGATTCACCATTCATAGAGTCAACGTCCACCAAACACCAGTTGATGGCCATACCGGAACTGAAGGGACAACCACAGATAACCATAGCGGTCTACAACTTCCCGGACATGACCGGGCAACGTAAACCCAGCACCAAGTTCTCACAACTGAGCATGGCGGTGTCACAGGGTGCGGACACCTGGGTGATATCAGCACTGAAGTCAGTGGGCAAGGGCACATGGTTCAAGGTGGTGGAGCGTAAAGGCTTGGACAGCCTGGTCAAGGAGAGACAGTTGATCAGATCAACAAGAGAACTGTATGACGGCAAGCAGGAGGTGGGCAACGTGTTGAAACCGTTGATATTCGCTGGACTGCTGATCGAGGGTGGCATCATAGGCTACGACGCCAACGTGGCATCAGGCGGCGACGGGGCGAGGTACTTCGGCATAGGCGTACACGAGGAGTACAGGATAGACCAAGTGACCGTGAGCATGCGGGTCATAGCGGTGCAGACGGGCGAGGTGTTGCTGACGGCGGAGGCCACCAAGACCATAGCCAGCCACAAGACGGGCATGGACGTGTTCAGATTCCTGGACATGAGCACAAAAGCATTTGAAGTGGAGTCGGGCGTGGCGGTCAACGAACCGGTCAACTACGCTGTACGGACGGCCATAGAGTACTGCCTCCTGGAGATCTTAAAGTTGGGGGATAAAGAAGAACTGTGGAAGATTAAATATTAAAGTAAGGAAGTGAGCAATGAAGAAAATTTTAACGACAATAGCGGCTAGTTTGATGGCAGTGAGTGCCTACGCCAATGACATCTACGTGACACAGTCTGGTGACGC
>Ga0255765_1002441_pt1 | contig 21040 bp, 7 predicted proteins | sample 041ome_8_FD_179965 | JGI IMG/M metagenome (GOLD analysis project Ga0255765, IMG submission 179965) | Coastal salt marsh microbial communities from the Groves Creek Marsh, Skidaway Island, Georgia - 041407BS metaG (version 2) | ecosystem: Environmental > Aquatic > Marine > Intertidal zone > Salt...
AGAAATCAGAACATCGATAAAAAAACGAAGAGTGTAAATTTGTATTAGGTGTTCAGTTTGTGAGCAGAAAGACGAGCAGAAAGAGCAGAGTGAGCTGATGAACGACTTCAATCTACAGAGGTCGAGGCAGCCTCCGAAGTGCGGCCCTAAACACCGTAAACCGTCCTAGATCAGCCGAGTTTTTGGTTGCAAAACTACTGCTCTTGTGCACATGGTGCGATGTAGTTCCGCGTATTTCTAAAAGTGTGATTTTTAAACTGAACACCTAATAGAAATTTTTGTTGTTGTTACGCGACAAATTCGCCAGAAAAAATGAGATGACGACCGAGTATTATTGTAATCGCGACGTCGCGTTTCGCCCGAAGAAACGGCGGAGAAAATTCACGTTTATTTCTCCTCTCTTCGGTCTTCTCTTTTTCCTCTTAATCGCGCAAATCGTATTCGTCAAAGGCGCCGCGTTCGCGTCTGGAGAGGACGACGACGCGGGGAGGAGAAGGAGAAAACTAGAATCCGACGTCGTCGATGAGAGACGACGAACGAGAACGACGACTGCAAATGATGAGAGCGGCAGACTGACGAAATCGGCGAGAGAACTCGCGTTCGAGGCGCACGTGAAGAGACAAGCGAGAACGAACGAGAAGATGAGGGAAACGATGGGCGCCCGTCGAAGGCTCGTGTTTCAACGCGACGTGGTGGCGGTTAGAGATTCCGACGACGAAGGTGCCTTTGCGAGGAAAAAAGCGGAACTTTTCAAGACGACAAAGAAGAAAAGTTCAAAATCAACGAGAGACGGAACAGACGGAGTCGATGACCAAACGGAAACAACGACTGATGGTGAAGAAGGCGAAGAAGAAATACTCTCGCGCGAACGCTTGTTACGACGACGTGGAGGACGAAAAGCAGCTGCAAACTCTGGCACATCCGCGCAAAACGTAGTGCAGTGGAACTTCGCGTCGTCGGCATTTGCGAGAGAGCCGAAGGAGTACGCTGATGAAATTTCATCGAAGCGATCGAGGCGAAAACGCAGTGACGGAGGAGTTGGTGGAAGAATGAAGGATTACTTCAACGCCGTGAACGAAGACGCAACCGCATCGCAGCAGTTTTACGTCGTTTTAAAAGAAGGAGAAACGGATACGTCAGGAGCGGGACAAATCTTGCGTAAAAATAGAGGTGGATTCCTGAAAGATTCGAATGGATTTCCACTTATTGTGGGTGGTAGAAATGGTGGATACCTCGCGTTTGGACCTCCGGAAGCGGCTTTTGAAGTTTCAAAAGTCGCAGCGTGGGTCGACGCGTGGACGCCAGAGCTTAGTTTAGATGCCTCGTTTGACATTATCGATATAATCGTCGAAGTGGAGACGGAGAGGGCGAGTACGAGCGAAGAAATGGAAGAAATTTCAGTCGGTACAGAGCGTTTGAAGTCACTTTTCAAGGAAGTTGGCTTGGAAACGAGGGATAATAGAATCGGTGAAAGCGTCAATTCCTTGCGCGTCGACGTTACGCGTTTAGGGAATGCCACGGACGACAAAGTATTTTCAAAATATGCCAGCGAGGAAGTAATAGCAGTCTTAATCGAAAAGGGAATTCATGTTTTAGTCGATGACGAGTCTTACGAGCTCGGGCCAAACGTTACCATGGGAGTGAAACATGGTAGACGCAACGTCGTCTTTGATCCGGATGGTGCTTTTTTCAACTTGCGAAATATCCCCACCAATCAATTAGCTGACGCCGCAAGATTTATAGCCGCACTTCCATTTACAGTGCGAGTAGCACCGATATATGCTAGAAAGAAATCAAACATGTACGCAAAGGGTATAATTCAAGGTTCGATTTGGAAAAGTGGAAGTAACACGATGGTGGCAACCCCTATCTGGAGTAAAGGCGATTTGCTCGGGGATTCGATCATCGTTGGTGTTGGCGATTCCGGAGCGGATCGAAACAGTTGTTATCTCGCGGGGAATAGCAAGTTTAAGCATTACATCACAGAATATGGAAACGGAGAGGACGATGATGGTCATGGTACGCACGTGACCGGTTCACTCGCGGGGTACTCGACCATCGAAAACGCTACTCATGACGGGATGGCAACCTCTGCTCAAATTGCATTTTTTGATCTTGCTTACACGGATTCTTTGGGAGACGTTTACATGTCAGCGACGCCAAACATGGGGTCGTCGTATTACCAAGTCGCTTACGATGCTGGAGCGAGAATACATTCAGATAGTTGGGGTTACGATGCCTACGAGTACGAAAGTGAAACGACACAAATAGATCAATACGCTCGAAATATGCCGAAATTTCTCCCGTTTTTTTCCGGAGGAAACTACGGATATTACGGTTTGGGTACGGTCACGACGCCAGCGGGAGCGAAAAATATACTGTCAATCGGTGCATCCAACTCTCCGAGTTCTTCTGCTTCGAATATAGCCGCTGACGAGGAATACTACAACGTAAATATTGCCAGCGACACTCATTTTTCGCATTTGAAAATTATTGTACTTCAAGCAGCGGATTTCGGTTCGGATTGGGACAGCACTTCAAAAGGGTATGCAACTATAGCTCGTTCTGTTATCCACGCAACACCAGAGGATGGTTGCTCTGCGCTGAGCAACGCCGTGTACACGGATGGAATCGTGCTTATTAAACGCGGGACATGCTCTTTTGAACTCAAGGCGCGCAATGGGTACACTGCTGGCGCAAAAGGTATACTGATTTACAATTACGAGTACGATACCGCTTTACAAAACGGATATAAAATCCACATGGGTCGAGATGAGACAACTTATCCTCAACCTTTCAACTTGGCTGCAGTTGGATTCATCACGCATCGCGATGGACTGATCTTGAAAGCGTTGTCAGAGCGTTCTGCCGGTATCAAAGTTACATTTTCGAGGTACACGAGGACAAACATGGATTTAGGATTCGAAGATGTAGCCTACTTCTCTTCTTCGGGACCTTTTGGACCGGATAACGACGCTTTGCGAATCAAACCAGATATTATTGCGCCGGGAGACAGCATTAAATCGGCTGCGGTAAACGCCGTGTGTGGGTTTGCTACAATGTCCGGAACTTCAATGGCATGCCCGATAGCGGCTGGCGGGACAGCGCTTGTGCAAGAGTATTTTGAGAAAGGATACTACCCAGGAGGTACCGCGGGTTCAGGCGCGAGTTATTCACCGTCTGGATCACTCATGAAAGCTGTTGTTATTAACGGCGCAACCGCCATGACTGGTATTGACGAATGGTATCAAGAACCGTTGGAGCAACCTCCTTCATTCAAGCAAGGTTGGGGAAGACTCAACCTCACGAATTCTCTTCACCTTGACGATATACCGGAATCCCCAAAGGTCATGTACATCCACGATAATATGATGTTGTCTGCATCGAATGATTACGAGGATGGTTTTTGTTTAGAGGTGAACCCCTACGACGCTGAGTTTGAGCTCCGCGTGACGTTAGTTTGGACCGACGTCGCTGACGAGCGACTCGTGAATGATCTCGATTTAGAGTTGCACTTTGGAACAAACTTTGTGGGTATGTCCAAAATCCTCCCTCTCGATGGTTTAGAAGACCACACGAATAACGTCGAAAGAATTATACATTCAAATCCTCAGCAAGGTAGGTATTGGGTCAAAGTGAAAAAATATGGAAACTTTGGCTCGGGCATTGGGAGCACTCAAAAGTATGCCATCGTTGCTACGGGGACGTTTACACATTTGGAAGACAAAACATATCGCAGTTGTGCTCTGGATAATCCACCGCCACCACCGTCCCCACCTCCCTCTCCTCCTCCTTCTCCACCGCCTACGCCTCTTCCACCACCTCTTCCTCCTCCTTCCCCTCCTCCTTCTCCACCACCTCTTCCTCCTCCCTCCCCGCCTCCTTCACCGCCGCCTTCACCTCCTCCTTCTCCACCGCCTTCACCTCCACCGTCTCCTCCGCCGTCTCCACCGCCATCTCCGCCGCCTTTACCTCCGCCACCTCCACCGCCAAGTCCACCGCCGCCTTTTCCGCCACCTTCACCGCCTCCCTCTCCTCCTCCTTCTCCACCTCCATCACCTCCTCCTTCTCCACCACCTCTTCCTCCTCCCTCTCCGCCTCCTTCACCGCCGCCTTCTCCTCCTCCCTCGCCGCTTCCTTCGCCACCTCCCTCGCCGCCGCCATCTCCACCACCTCCGTCCCCACCCCCCTCCCCACCACCATCACCCCCACCTTCACCTCCTCCTTCTCCACCGCCTTCACCTCCACCGTCTCCTCCTCCATCACCTCCTCCTTCTCCACCCCCAATACCTCCTCCATTTCCGCCACCTTCACCTCCGCCTTCTCCACCGCCTTTACCTCCACCGTCTCCGCCGCCGTCTCCACCGCCGTCTCCGCCGCCTTTACCTCCGCCACCTCCACCGCCAAGTCCACCGTCGCCTTTTCCGCCGCCTTTTCCGCCACCATCTCCACCACCTTTACCTCCGCCTTCCCCGCCGCCACCTTCCCCACCACCGTCGCCGCCACCGGCTGAGGCAGCGGTAGAAGTGCAAATGAGCTTGAGCGGTTACACAGCGGCTGAATTTGGCGAGGCGGAACAGGATGCATTTGCCACCGGCATCGCGACTCTCAGTAATGTTTCTCCGGGTGCAATAACAATCACCGGTGTCTCGGATGTTGCTCGCCGCCGCAGAGTTGCGCTCGCTTCCACAAGTTCAATCACAGTTGATTTTACAATCGAGGTTGCATCGATGGCATCGGTGAGTGCTATATCAGCTACATTAACAGCCACTGAACCGTCTGTGGTGGCCACGATATTAGTTTCTGCCGGTCTCGATTCGCTCACGGATCTCGTCCCTCCAACTGAGATTGTCGCGCTGGCGCCGCCGCCATCTCCACCTTCTCCTCCGCCTCCTACACCATCGCCGCCGCCATCACCTTTCCCACCGCCCCCTTCGCCACCTCCACCGAGTCCACCACCATCTCCACCGTCTCCTCCGCCTTCGCCGCCACCAAAACCTCCGCCTTCTCCACCTCCACTACCGCCTCCACCGCCGCCCATCACGATGCGGCCACCTTCCCCGCCGCCCCCGACTCCTCCTCCGCCACCCGAACCGATTACGTCAAGAGCCGTGTTTCCTGGATACCTCCAATATTGCGACGTATTTCTCGACTACGATAACGACGAGATGTTGACGCCAACAGACACCAAAGACGGCGGCGAGTTTTTTGAACCATCGAGTGTGACAGATTCCCTCGGCGGATTTACTTTGGACGTATTCGCTCGGAACTCGGCTAGTTTTGCAAAGGTAATCATAAAAACGTATTCTAACGAAGGGTGCGTGGATTCGTTCACGAAAACTAAACCTGGCATGCTCGCGCTTCGTGCTCCTATGCATGCGAGTGTTATCACTCCGTTGACAACAGTAGCTGTTGAAATTGCGAGTGTTTATTTGATCACTGTCGAAAGAGCCGCAGAGCTCATTTTAGAATCTCTCGGTTTGACAGAGGAAAGTATCGATTCGGATTTGATATTCAACGTCGATCCCTTTCAAAAGCTCGTCATCGATGGCGATGATTCTCTCGCAACGGTCGCATACGCTTCGGTTAATTTGGCAAACGCTATTTCTATGGTTTCGTCGTTATTGCATGGCGCAGGTACCTCCAGTAAAACCGAAGCCGAAGCGGCGACGCTATCTGCGTTTGCGAAACGAATCGGTGAAACGAACCTCGTTTTACGGAAAAAAAGGCGAATGCTTTTAGGCGAGTATCATGCCAAGAGTTTTTTGAATATGAGCGATTCTTCCGATATAAGTTCAATCATATCTTCGGCCGTATCTTTAGTTTTAAAGACGAGTCCGGATGTACGCGTGGATACTGAAACGAAAAACACGGTTGCTAGAGCGTCTGCTATGGCCTCTTCCTATTTACTCTCGGCGGTGTCGAATACAACTTCAAACAACAGCGGCGAAGAGATTTCGAAAAGGTGCGCTGCGGCGGTTAAAGTTATGCAAGATCCAGAACTGTTGGAAGCCGTCGTTGATTTAGGCAAGGAAAAATCCGCCGCGACGACTGCGATCATCACGGATTTGGAGTTTGCATATTCAGAAAAGTTTGAAACCGCTAAAGCATCAGTTTTAGTTCTCATTCCCGAATATCCCCCGCCTCCATCTCCTCCAAGTTTACCTCCGCCTTCAACACCTGCGTTGACTTTTGAAATCAGCGGTGCAACTGCTTTGTTGAACCACGTCACGTGGACTATATGGCTTTCGTTTACTCTCGCACTCGCGGCATCGTGGCGGGAGAAGTGAAGAATGGGTTTAAATGAAATTAAAACTAAAAAGCGTTGAATAAACGTTCCTTGAGTGAGGTTGTAGTTTAAGCTCTCACAAATCACTCCTTACGTCTAATTGTCTTCTAAGCTCTTACAAATCACAGAAAGCAGATCGTCGTCACGAACGCGCAATCTTCACATTCATCGCAATCGCAATATTTTCGCCGCGAGGAACTCGGAAAACACATACTCGTCGCTTTCATTGGATGCGTACAACCCTTCAATTTCGCACTTGCGACCCAGCGCATGCATTTGTTCGAGTTCTGATTTGAAGATCGAATACAAAGGGCCTCGCTTTTTTCTCAAGATGTTTTCGATATCTCGAGCTTCTTTTTTTGTATGTTTCGCCGTGAGCACTTTACCGGCGGCGAGAATGTCATCGTGCGATACGCCGAGAAATACGGTGTTTGGAATTGCGTATCGCGTCGACTCATTGACGTTGGAAGCGCCACCAGTTACGTATGTAGAATAAATCCACAAGCCAGCCGGATTCCAGTCGACCAAAACGAATATTGTGCATGTGTCTCGCACGCCAGATGAAGCCAATCGATGCAAGAATGCACGCGTCGGTAAATCTGGAAAGCCTTTCGCAGTGACAATCGCGCAAGGATACCTTTCCCAGATTTTCTCTTGAAGGAGCTTGTTAAAGACGGCATCTTTCTCTACTACGAGTATAAAGTCACACGTAGACGCATCAATCGATACGCTCTCAATCGCTTTTAAATCGCCCGGAATCGAGAAACCCGAGCCTTCGAGTTTCGAACAATCCACGAAAGTTTGAGTGGCATCGTTGCGGAGTGATACCAAGCCCGCGACTAACCCTTTTGAAGAACACGTTATATTCAACGTGCCTCTGTTGACCCGCAATAAACTCGCGATGTTTTTTATCGAATCTAAAACGTGAGCAACTTTAGAGAATAACAGAGGTTCTTTCGCAGAAGCGCAATAATACATCTCCCTCTGCGTGACGGTCTTTCCTTGACGAACGTTCGTGTGTATCAAATTAAGCATGGCAATTATTCGAGCAAACGTAATCGTGTTCAATCTAATCGATTTGGTTTTCTCGCTTTCAACAAAGCTTGTTGTATTTTCACACCACTCGAACAAAGGTAAGTTTATATCGTAATACTCAATCGGAAATGCTTCATCTTGACAAATCTCCGACGCCAGGCTTGACATCAATCGGTGAATGACGCGCTCAATCTGAAAACACACTTCATCCGCTTCATCGGCGATGTCTATTAACTGCTTCTCTTCTTTCTCTTTTTCTTTCTCCTCCTCCTCGTCGTCGTCGTTTCTGCCGTTGTTCACGTTTTTGCTTTTTTTGTAGTCGAACTTTTCGTTCATTTCCGGTGATTCCAATACCACGTTAACGTCGTTGTCATTGCTGTACGCAAAAGCGTCGCCCTCTCTGGTGGAAGCAACCGACATGACGCGAGGATCAACAAAGTTGCGCGTTTTGTGTGTGGTATTTTTTTTGAAATAAGCAAATAACTCGCGCGGGTTTTTTGTTTTCGATATTTGGATTTTTGAAATCCTCAGTTTATGAAACTCAAACGCTGTAGAAGTGAAAAGTTGCTGTGCTCTGTTACTCGTTTGAGTACATAACATTTCATAGCATTACGAAATCACTACATTCTGTTCTCTCTCGGGTTCTGATATTCTTTGAGAGTTATGGACTTTTTAGAGCGCGCTGCGAAAAATTCGATTCAAAAACTCGAGCAGTTGGACAAAGAAATCGCTTCACAACAACAACAACAACAACAGAACCATTCAGAGCAGGATGTTCACGATTATCCTACGAAAAGAACACCTCCAGAAGAGTTGTTGTTTTCTAGAACGAACGAGTTGATAGAGATTCGAGAGGTGCAAAAAAGGGATTTGGAACGCATCTTGTCAAAAGCGAATGCATCAGGAGAAGATTCAACGAACCGGTATGTAACGAATGATAGCGTAATGCGACAAACCGAACGTATCGATCGATTGAACGCACAAATTTCTCAAGAACGGGCGTTGAGAGCATCCATAGAGGCGAGTACTGCGGGAAATTTAGATGATGAAACTAGCACAACTGGTGATAGTGAGATAGTTCAAGAGCTCGTTCGCGCACAAAAAGAGCTTTCTGTCGAAACGAGAATGCGAGATGACCGTTTAGAGGCCTTACTCGCTGTAAAGCTGAAGCAAGACGATGCGAAAGTAAAGTTAGAGAGACTCGAAGAGCAATTAATTTATGAGAGGGGGACACTAGCTGGTACGGAGAATAGTAATAACGTCATGCCAAATGCCGCGCTAGAATTAGAAGACTTGCGAACGAGAGTTGAAGAACGCAGACAAACACTGAATGAACAGACGCGCACAAACACGAACACCGCTGGTTCGTCCATACAAGAAGTAGAATTGGAGGCGTCCTTAAATGCAAAAGCAGATGAACTCATCCAAGCGCAGATTGCAATAGAACGTCACACTTCCGAGATAGCAACGTTAGCGATGCGGCGTAATGCGATGGCGTCGAGCTTCTCCAAAACCTCTTCCGAACGATACGACTCTTCGATGGATCCAGCCACGAGCACTCGCGATTTGCTCCATTTCGAAGAACAAAGAAACGTGTTCGAACATTTTCGGACGCATATCGCAAGGTTTATTGGACACAGGAGAGCAGGAAAAGTCGTATACATGTTCAGCGAGCTCGATCGCGCGATGTTATTCTTTGCTCGAACGGCGAGCAGTAACGGCAAATGGCGCGCGATTGGATGCTTCTATTTTGTATTAGTAGTTAGCTATGCGCTTTTGCGCATGATGTTTTAGATGCAGTATTACAACGTTAGTTTCACTAAATCGGGTTGGGTGTCATCTTCGCCTCCAAATGTGTACTTCCATCGCCAGGACGGTGCTCCCTGAACGATATCCTCGTACGTTTCACTCAAACAATCTTCATCACCACTCGCGCTTCTAATAACTAATCGCTTTCCGTTCGGTACTTCGTACACACACTTACCGCGCAACGCGCAGCCTTCGATATCTATTTCAGCGTTGCCGTGAAGAATAATTTCTGTGCTTTCGTCTCTGGAGTACATCCCACTCCAGTACACGTTTTCTTCATTTTCCCAATCTATTCCCGCGTTCAGGACGTCCACATTTACTATTCGCGCTCTTCCGCAATTGATATCACTCATAGCACCTTCTCCAGTAACGTTAGTACAAGTAATCAGTAAAGATCCGTCCACGCGCACATTTTCCCAATTTAATTCCGCTATTTCTAACTTGACTTCCGATTTTCGAGCTATAGATCCGCCGCGAAGTTTTTGCGCGATGATTTCCCACAACGGGCCCAATGCCGGATGGATGGTGAAAATAAAACCAGGACCAGTGTTCAGGTATCGCTCCGCAGAACCATCGTCCGGCAGAGGATGCTCGATGGAACACTTTGATAACAGGTCTGAGGCGTTTAAAAGTAAATCGAGGAACGAACCATCCGGTGTTTGCGCGAGAGACTTGTCGTCAGGTTTTCTTTGGCGTTTTGCAGAACTCGTGACTCTTCGTCGTAATGTGAAAAGTACAAAAGTTGGGAGATTCATCCAATCTTCCTTAGTCAATTTCCCGGGAGATTTGCGCATGAGCGCGTCCGCGATGTTTTGCATCGAGCACTCTAATCGACCACCTTTCGTTCCGTCTTTTTTCACAGCTTTTGATAAATTGATCAACATTCCTGGAAAAGCAGCACGCGGAGAAGATTTCAACGTATCTCGAATATGTTTTAAACCGACGTATAAAACGTTCGTGTTCGCCGGATACGCAGATTCTTCCGCTCCGGCGTTTTCAGCAGGCTCGTCTGAAATACCAAGTTTATCTAATTCTGTATACTCGACGTTCGAAATACCATACCATCGCTCTTTTGTCACTTGATTCGTCTTCTCAACCAAAACATTAATCCCTTCCGAAGCGCCGACAGCGCGCTCGCACGAGACAAATCCAAGCGCCTTGTCGTCTTGTCTTCCCAAACCAGCGAGCGCTAAAAGTGTCGTATCTGTCCCAGCCATCGGATTTGTGATTTGTCGAACGATGCCTCCAGTTCTCTTTCGCTGCTCTAACCAATCAAAAACACCCTCATCGTACATTAGTTTCCAAAGCGCCCCGTGTCCGCCCGGTTTCAGCGCAATGTCGCAAGAGTGGTTTTTGCTATCATCCTCGCTAATCCATTGGCCGCCTCGAGTCGTCAACACCGGAACTAAAGGTTGCTCAAATAAACGAAAGTTATCGCTTCCGCGACCGAACCAATTCGAATCGTTCATAAACTTTGATATTCGACGATGGTTACCTTTCGCCATCGACGTCATTATGGCGATTGGCGTTACTAACTTACTGGCCTTCTCTATCTCCTCGTCACTGAATGCATTCGGAGAACTGGCTTTTATTTTGTAGTGTAACCATTCCCTCGCTCTCACGTCGCGAATGAGGCCCTCGAGCAGCGGTCTCCCGTTATACGGAAGAAACGCCGCGGGTAACGCTTCACCATTTTCAGGGTCGAGGAGTCCCAACCTGTCTCCCGCGCCGCCCAGAGGATATATTTCACACATCTCCGGGAGCGCCTCTATTCCTTTTCTCGCGGCTTTTCGGGCAAACTCGCCTTCGCCTTCTCTTAAATCAGGACCTGAAGGGACGTGCAAGGACATGTCGCATTCAGAATCTTCGCAGTTTTTTGAAGCATTCTCTTCCTCGTCGAAGTCGTAGCTCGGAACGCAGTCTAATCCGTGGCAGTCTTCATCGGCATGAATTGCCGCGGGAGGACCACCAAATGCTTCGTGCATGAGTTCTAAAGCGACCGTTTGATATCCGACGATGCCGCCAATCATATCGTAAAACACTTCAACCTTCTCTAAAGTGGTTAAAAGTTTACGCAGGGACGCTTCGCTTTCTGAATTTTTAGATATAAACTTTGAAAACACATGTTGCTGCCCGCAAACGACCGTGGCTTTTATCAAATACTGCTCCATTTTCGATAGAGTAGGCATCGTCTTGTCCACGAGATCTGTTTTCGACTTCATGAACGCTTGAACCGTCTCAGACGCTTCTACAATGTCTGTTTTCCCTTCCAAAGTGGTCTCTCGTAAGAGTCTCTCTCGATAGGGGACGAGGTACTGAAGCTCTTTGCTCTGGACTTCGAAATCGGTGGACGTCGTTTCCGTCGATGCTCTGAACTCATGTTGAGGCGCGACCGCATACAGTCTCTGCGCGTGACGTCTGTTCTTTGCGATTAACTGGCGTCGATAGTTGCATTTATTCGTGGAAGTGTACCGCATTCCAGGTTCTTCTCGCAGTTGTTGCCGTCGGTTACTTTTATTGTTCTCATTTTTATTCCTTTGTTGTTGTTGTTGTTCGGCAGAACGACGCCAAGTTTTTACCGCGTTCGTTTTAGTTTGTACTCGCCATCGATGATGCGATGCGTGGGAACGATGGTGCCCCGCCACAACGTTTGTTTGACCAGCGAGCATCGTTGTCATCATCATCTGCGCTTCGCACTAACTCTCTCTCTCTCTCTCTCTGTGTCCCGCGCGAGCGGTGTCGGATTTTACTCCAGGATAATATTTTGAAGAGATGAGCGTGCCTACTCACGCACGCGCTTCAAAAATTTATTCTCTTTCGCCAGTTTGCTCCGAACGCCTGCCAGCCTCCAAATAGCCACTTCTGTCTGCACTTCACCTCTTCACACGAGTGTACTCGCTCTTCTCTCAAACAATACTAAAAACTCCTTACTTTTTTTAACGCGCATACAAACGACGGAGTCTTCTTCTTTTACTCCTTCGCGGAAGTAAGAAGGAGGAACATAGAATGGTGCTGCACCAATCGACCTCGCGCGATGACGACGGGTCGGAAGGAGAAGAAGAAGAAGAAGAAGAAGATTTCGTTCTGGTCGGATACCGACCAACGAGAGGAAAAGGGAAATCTTCGTCGTTGATTTTTGAACAAGAAACAGATGAGCTCTCGTCGACTCCAATCAGAAGAAGAGGAGGTTCGGTCGTCTTATCGGCACCGAGCATCGACGATGATTTCGATCTAGAGGTTTCCAAGTTTAAACGACTCGTCGAGACGATATCTCCGACGCCAGGAATCGATGCGTTGCGAGAAGAATTCGAAAAAAATACATCCTTGCAAGCTGTTGAAAATGCAAAAATGGAAACCGAGGAAAGAGCGCGCTTGCGTAGAAATCGGGTGCAACTCGCTGCGCAACGTCGCATGCAACGCTTGGAAGAAGAGTTGCGGTTGACTCTGCTCGAAGAAACAGCCTCTCGCGACGGGGCAATGAAGATAATAACGTCGTTTCAAAACGCACTCTCGCAACGAGACGCTTCGGATGCGAGCGTCTCAAACAAAGCTACCGAAGTTCGATTAAATCGCGTCGAGAAAGAACGCAAACAAAATCTCGAGAACATTTCGCAATTGGTTCAGGACGCGAAGACCGAGGCGCAGAAACAGCGCGAAGAAAAAGAGAAGCAGAAAAAATATGAAGCGGAGAAGAAACTCGAGCAAGAAAAACGTGACAAGGAGATTCAAAAACAGAGAGAGAAAATGAAAGAGGAGGAAGAGGCGCGAGCGTTGGCGGAAGCAAAAAAACGAGAAGCTGAAAAGGTCCCCACGGTGTACGTCACGGCGGAAGCTTTAGAAGCAGAGAAGAGATCGCTTCAAGTACTTCACGCTGCTCGCGAACGCGTCGCGGCGTATTCAGCCTCTCCGGAGGCGAAAAGAGAACGACGTACAATTATCCAACGATTAACTATACACGTTCAACAAGTGGCGTGTACGAAAGATCAGGTCGTGAAGAAAGCGAATGATATCATTCGCGAGTTCTTAACTCCAGCAACACCGGAGCACATCCGGACGTACGCAATGATTACACTCTCGAAGAAAATTTTGGCCCAGTGCGATGTTCAAGTCGCGAAACTCAATCGTTACGCGTTTGCCTTGGCAGAAGTGCTCGCGAGATGCGCGGCGCACATTCCTGAACTCTCGGAGATTTTTGTTGCGTTGCTTTGCGACGCGTGTCCCCTCGCGGTGCCGAAATATTATCCATTTCTGAAGAGTAAGTATGCCGAGGAGAAGGAATATTTCAAAATATGTGGATACGCACCGAGCGAGGACGACCCGAACGCGTTTGAAAGTTCCGATTCATACGCTAACCGTATTTCTGGATATATGTTGTTGTATGGAGCGTATGTGCAAGTCTCTCGGGTTATTGTCCAGAATCACCCTCACGGCATCGACCAAGCGTGGGCGTGGTTTGCCCGCTTGTTGAACAAATGCCCTCCCAATCGACAAACGGCGGTTGCTTTGGAAAGTTTCCTTAAACACGCCGGTTATGAGTTCGTGAAGACGTACAGAAGCCAAGGAGTAAAACTCTTGTTAGTCATCGCGCAGCAATGGATCCCGAAATTAGAAAATGCGCGCGATCCAGACGCGGTTCCTGTTATTTCTCGTTTGCGAACGTATCTCAATGAGCGCAAGTTTGAAATTCTCGCGGAGGGCGCTAACATGCCACAGACAGACACGTCGTCGACGACGATTTAGCCAGCAGTAGCGATAGGTAGTATCCGTAGATGGTATGTGATTATAGCTGTAATAAAATACCTAGTATAAATAGTAATAGTTTTACGATTGACGGACGATGATGATGATGATGATGATGATATTTTTTGTGATTCTTTCTCTTCTTTTTAGTGGGCGTTTCGGTACGTGCGGCTGCGCTCTTCTCCTCTTTTTTTTTGGACCTGCCTGCTGCTGGTCTCTGTGACGTTCGTAATCTTTCTCCCGCCACCTCCTCACACTTCGCGTCTCTCTTTTCTTCTCTCTGTGTACATACACACAGAAGTTTAGAAAAGAGGTCAGGATGTCTGAACCAAATCCATCTTCGGCGAATGATGAGGTTGAGAATGGAACCGCGGTGGCGGCGGCTCCAGCCGCAGCGGACGACGTCTCGCCCCAAAAAGTAGAAGAAGAGACGAAGATCGACGAATTGGAAGAAGTGCGGCCCCCGATCGAAGAAGAAAAAAATGAGGAGGAGGAAACCAGCGACAAGGACGACGACGGAGACAAAGATGAGGATTCCGATTCCGAGGGCGAGGCTCAGATTGCTCGGAGAAGAAGGAAACGTCGCGCGTTAGAGCTCGACGAGGACGACTACGACTTGTTAGAAGACAATCAAGTCACAGGATTTAAACGCAAGGAGAAGAAGAAGCGCTTGCAGAAGAAATCCGCTGCCGCAGGAGAAGACAACGACGACGACGAGAAGGAAGAACAACGACACGAAGGAGAAAAAGAAAAAGACACACAAAAAGACGACGTTGCCGGTGCAGACGAAGAGGATGGAGGCGAGAAAGAGCAAAAACAAGAAGAAGAAGAAGAAGAACGAGGAAAAGCATCAGCCGAAGAAGAAAAGAAAAAAGCAGCTGCCGCCGAACGACGATTCATGGATTCAGATGACGAGGACTCCGAGGAAGAGATGGCAGATTTTATCGTGCGCGACGAAGGCGAAGAACGCGAAACGGAAGAAGAGCGCGCTCGAAGAAAAGCGTATAACCGCGCACAACGCGAGAGAGGTGGAGCCAGGTACGACCAAGTTCGTGAGGCTGCCGACATTTTCGGAGACATTTCAGACCTGCAAAAGATGTTCGCAAACCGGAAGCGACCGGGAGATGAAGGCTACTTGGGTGGAGAGAGTTTACCAGAGGACATATTGGAAGAAGAGAGTCAAAGCGAATACGAAACTGATGATGACGATGTGGATGATTTCATCGTTGATGATGAAGAAGGAGGTGAAAGAGCTCCTCGTGAAAAGAAGATGCGCAAAGTTCGCAAGTTCAAGAAGCGAACGGCTGGCGTTACACCAACCAAGTCCTGGGCGGAATTTGCTTTTGAACCATCCGTGATAAAAGCGCAAATGCTCACCGCAACTGATGATGAAATCAGAAATGCCGATTGGCCCGAAAGACTTTCAATTGAAAACGTCCAAGTACCGAACTTGAACGCGCCTCGCGATTTTGCAGAAGAAGCTACATGGATTTACGATCGCGTCATGGGAATTGGCTCGATTCGAGGCACCCCAACCGAAGCCGGCGAGCTCTTATTGCGTGGAAAGATGGATTACGAGTCCGACGATGCCATGGAAATGCGGTTATATCAACTGCAAAACGAATGGGGAGGTCAGCTTCCGGACACTGAAAGGCAGAACGTTTTGATATGCATCGAATGGTTTTTGAAAATGGTTCGCACGCAAGGTTATGAATTGGAGTATCTCGCGACGAATATGCGTGATGATTTGCATCCTCTTTTGCGCGGCAAGCCAGAAGAAGCTCGCCCAGCGCTCGTTGGTGATCAAGTTATCATCCAAAGAAAGGCTCGTTCATTCGATGTCTTGCAAGCGGTATACGATTGGGATATTGCATACGTGAAGCTGCAAAACAGAAAGCAAAAAGCCATCGAAACTTTGAATAAAGAGCTAGAAGCGAACAGCGAAGATCAACAAAGCGTGGCTACTTTGACGCGGTTGCAAAAACTTGTCATGAGTTCGAAGTACGACGAAAACGTTCAAGACGTGGAATCAAAAACGCAGCTTTTGTTGAAAGATGGAACAGCTGCCTTGGATGCAAACGCCACTGGAGGAAGTCGGCGCCCACGTCGACGAACTGCATACGATATGCACGTCAGTAAAGATGTTTTAGAGTTGTTCAAAATTTCTTCCCCTGCGCCGGAAAAAGTTGCGATGGCACTCGATACCGCATATGCGTGGGGCGAGGCTGAGGGCGTTTACGACGTGGAAGACGACGCCACGACGGAAATTTTACCAGATGCGTCTCCAGAAGAACTCGCAAAACATTACCTCGATCAAGGTTACGAAGATGAAGAAGATGTCGTTAAAGCATTGATTGAAGTTTCTGCAACTGAACTTGCGAGCGATCCTGGTATTCGTCAATGGGTTCGATTTCATTATCGTCAATACGCTCTGTCGACGACGAAACCCACGTTACTCGGCAATGAGCAAATTGATACCTTTCATCCTTTAGCAGCGGTGAAAAGAACCGTCAACAAGCCGCTGTGCCATTTTGCTGGTATCGAATTCTCAATGGTCACTGAAGGAGTTCGGAAAGGACTACTTGAATTCGACGCATTTTTACCTGAACAAGAAATTGACAGGCTCGTGCAAAACCTTTCAAACGCATATTGCTCTGAAAGCGTTTCTGAGAAAGCGGAGCAATGGAATACGATTCGTCGAAAAGTAGCTGAAGATGCTATCAAGAAAAAGCTCGTTCCACAAATTGCGCGAGAGGCAACTGCTCAACTCGTATTGGAATCGAGAAGATCAATGGCCATCGCAGCGTTCAACGGAGCGTGGAGATTATTGAACAAGAAGTCATGGACGCCGCAGTTGATCGGCATCAAGGAAGAAGACGTCCATTCCACGTTAAAGCATTTGGACGTGCGCATTATTTCTGCTGTTCCTGCTCCAGATCAAGAAACGCCGACCACACTCGTCTCGTTGGATGGTTCGGGACAACTGGTAGACTTTTTAGAGTTGACCTCGTTCGGTAAGAGCGGAAGAGGCGGTTCGTACGGTGCACAACAAGAAGAACATAGAAAAGTTGCAGAGTTTATATCAAACCATCGACCACACTTAGTTGCAGTCGCTGCTTCTGGGAAAAATGCCAAAACGTTGAAAGAAGAGCTCGATCGCGTGACTGGTGGCTTCCTTGAGAAGGATGGTTTCGTCAAATCCATTCCAGAAGAAGTGAGCGCGATCGAGGTTGAGTTTATTAACGACTCGGTTGCTTCACTCTACGAAACTGCATCTGCACCGGTGAAAGAGATGGGAGAGTTGAAAGCCACGATTCGACACGCCGTTGCTTTAGGTAGGTTTGCTCGCGACCCAGCGGCTGTTGTGGCAAACTTACTTCAACCGAATGGTGGCTCTCACGAGGCGGCAACCATTCCTCTCTGTCCATTTCAAGATGCGGCGTTAAGTCGCGAAGAGCGAGTCAGCTGCATCGAAAGAGCGCTTCGCTGTTGCATTAACCAAATTGGTGTGGATGTTAACGCGGCAATGGCGCATCAGTGGATCGCAAGATCTTTAGAACACGTCGCTGGTTTAGGTCCGCGTAAGTTGGTGCCATTTTTGACAGCGATTCGAAAAGTGGACGGTGGTGCGCTCGATAACAGGGAAGAAATTTTGACGGAATTGCATGCCGTCGAGGAACGCGTGTACGCAAATGCCGCGTATGCTCTCAACATTACCGATGGGAACGTTCTAGACGGTTCCCGTATTCATCCGAAGCATTATGACAAAGCTATTGCGATTGCCTCCAACGCGCTCGACATTCAAATTGACGAATCCGGCGTCGGCCGTGAACGCGCTCTCGAGAGATGTTTCGATCCGCGCGAGTGGCCAAAGCTCAGCGTGTTGATGCTCGAAGATTATGCGAACTATCTTAGCACTCCTGAAGGTGGTGGTGTGAACGCTTTGGAAATTCTCAGGGACATCCGCATGGAAATGCGTAAGCCATTTGAGGACGTTCGCGCAGAGTGGACGCGTCTCACGAGCGACGAGATCTTTACGGCAGTCACCGGCGAAACCGTGCACACGTTGCAAGCTGGTAAGCTCATCACGTGCACGGTGAAGAGAATTGATGCTCGTGCGAATTGTGTGATTGTGCAGCTTGACTCTGGAGTCACCGGTATTATTGAAAGACAAGATGTTTCGGATTCACATTTTGATCGTCTCGATGACAAAGTGCACGTGGGACAAGTCATTACGGCTCGAGTAAAAGCACCCGAAACGACTGCGTATGGACAACAAGTGAAAGGAATTGATCTCGAAAATCTTAAAGTATGGCTGACATGTCGTGGGTCTCATCTTTCTGAGGATGAATCGCGAAGATGGGAAGAGCATGTTCTCGCTACAACGACGCCCTACTACTCCTTGGATCCGTTACCGGGAGAGAAAACCATAGCTGCTGCTCGAGCCTCGAAACCGAAGAAGAAACCGAACCAAGTCAAGCACGAAAGATCATACATCGCTCGTACAATCGATCATCCTTTGTTCAAGAACTGTTCGCACGTCGAAGCAACCGCCGAGCTTGCCGACGGTGACGTTGGTGATTTCATTATTCGTCCTTCCTCCAAAGGCGTTAAGAATTTGTCATGCACCATAAAAATGTTTGACGATGTATACTGGCACATGGACATCAGAGAAGGCAAAAAGCCAGGAACTGGTGGCACGGCGAACTTGAGATTAGGTACTCCGCTCATGATCGATACTTCGAAAGAAAAATACGAAGATTTAGACGAAGCAGTTGCTCGCCACATTGAGCCTGTCGCTGGATTTTTGCGTGACGCGGTGATGCATCGGAAATTTTTGGGTGGGAGAGACCACGAAGTCGACGAACACTTGCAAGAGTGCTTTCGAAAGAACCGAACGCAGCGCCCGTACGCCTTGTCAGTCTCGGGTAAACACCACGGTTATCTTTGCATTTCCTACATCATGTCTGCGAGTGGGAACGTTCATCACGAGTACGTCGAAGTCAGACCGATTGGGTACTACTATCGAAAAATGGAGTTTCCTACGGTCGATCGTATGTTGGCGCACTTCAAGGTGAACTGCAACAAACCAGTCGATCGGTGAGTATTGAACGAACACAAGAGAAAGAAAAAAAAGAAACAGAAATATATAACAATAATAATAATACGATTAGCGCTTATTTTTTTGTCACGATACCATTGATTGGAGTTAACTACACTATCAGTACGAACAAAAACTATTTAATGCTACTCCTACTCGATGCTGATCTTTTCTAGCTCCGCACTCAAATCGTCTCTATTCAACGCGTCCCAAGTCGCTTTTTGTTGTGTCAGTGTTCGCTTCAACTCGTTCGCGTCTCCGCTATTCTTTGCGTTTACGATTGCTAGATTTGAATGAACTCGAGCATCATCAACTGCACCTAAGAATGCGTACGCAGCGAAAATGTTCCCGTGACACATTGATTTGAGAAATGCAGCTTTCTTTACACCCAGCGCTTTGTCGGTTTCATTTGTAATATTACCGGCGTTGGCATCGTTGTCGTTGAATTTCTCGAGAGATTCGAGCTCGTCCTTCCAAGCGATTATTGCATCACTAGGTCTCTTCATTTGTATCAGAGCGTGTCCAACTCTATTTTTTGCGCGCGCGGCGATGCCATGAGCATTTATTTTTTCCGCGCACGCCGAAGCTTGGATGAAGACGCCAATCGCTTTGTCAAATAACTTTGCATCCAAAAGACAAATACCACAGCGTAACAGAATTTCTGCCTGCTTTGTTTCATCTCTTTGTGTGTATTCCGTAGCTGCGTCGAGCGCAGCAGCGAGCTCTACTTTACACCTCTCTTTCAATTTTTCTTTCTCTTCATCCTCGTCCCCTAACGATGACGATAACTTTACGCAACACTCGGCCGCTAGCACGTGAGGTTCCACCGCTTCAACCGTTCCTTCTCTTTTGTAGTATTTTATGACTGGCTCGAGATAGTGCAAACCTTCTTTCGCTCGACTGGAATGCAAATAAACGTGCGCTAAACATATTCTACATTTCCGTTCTAAACATTCGTTTTCATTTGTAATAGCAAACACGAGCGCGTCTTCCAACTCGTCCACGAGAGCTTCTTCCGGTGGGTTTCCTACCCCAAAATTGTTGTTCAAAACGTTTGGAAGTAACTTTATTTCTATCCGTTTCGTTTCGTTTTCAATTTCAGTCTTTTTCTCCTCCTCGGTTTTCGGCGCAGGCATGCCTTTGGGTAACTTGAGTGGCGCCGGAGCTTTACTCACGCACACTTTCGAGTGTTCTCTGTGCACTTCGCGTTGACACTCGCTGTTGCAAAAATAAACCGATTTGCACCTCGCGCAGACTTTTAAGAAGTCACCTCTCGTTCGACAGTTTAAGCAGAACTTGTTTATTTCGTCGTCGTCGTCGTCGCTATCAGAAGAGGAGGCAGAAGAGGCAGAAGAGGAACGCGGTGATGTTGGTTTCATGATTCGTATTCTATTTCTTCTTCAGAGGCTTGTATAAAAGTGGGGGAAATTTAGGGGATTCTTTTTATTGGTTTGATGGTACATTTTTTGAAGCTATCTATTACTTGTATGTTCGCGCTACGCGCTCTCATTTCTTCTTAGTTTTCTTCGCCTTGGTCGTCGACGTCGGAGTTTTCTTTGCTGTCTTCGCCTTTTTCCTTTCGATTTTGTCCTCTTCTTTTTCTCCTCCTTCTTCTACAACGCCTATTTTCTGTGGGGGACGTTTAAAGCCCGCTCGCAATATGTGAACTCGATTTGTAATCATCTCCGCGTTTTTGAAAGCCTTCTTTGTATCACCTCCTCGGACGTACACCGCTCGAAGCACATCGACGCCATCATGTTTACCGCTCTGTACGATTCTATATCGTCTATTGATACCGTCGTCGTCGTCCTCGTCGTCGTCATTCTCGTCGTCGTTATCGTCTTTTCCGCCGTTTGCTTTGTTCGCTTCAAAGCGACCGATTTCGTTCGGAGCGATTGCAAACTCGCCGCTGGCGTTTATCTCGTTTTCGTTTTCTTCATCTGATTTCTTTCTATCCGCATCGCTGTGTATTTTTACGGTCACGCCGTCGAAATCTTCCAGCAAAGAACCCGGCGGTAACTTTACGAGCCATAACTCGCCTTTCCCTTCGTCCTCTTTTCCAACAC
>Ga0255765_1002454_pt1 | contig 20922 bp, 16 predicted proteins | sample 041ome_8_FD_179965 | JGI IMG/M metagenome (GOLD analysis project Ga0255765, IMG submission 179965) | Coastal salt marsh microbial communities from the Groves Creek Marsh, Skidaway Island, Georgia - 041407BS metaG (version 2) | ecosystem: Environmental > Aquatic > Marine > Intertidal zone > Salt...
GTTCACTGCCGCGGCTGTCGATATCCCGCAGGTCGTGGCCGGCTGAAAAGTGGGGGCCCTTAGCGGCCAGTATCACCACCTTCACCTCGCTATCGCCCATGGCGATGTCGAAAGCGTCGTTCAATTCGTAGAGGAGGTGAGTGTCTTGGGCATTTCGTGCCTCGGGGCGGTTGAGCCAGATCCGGGCGATGCCCGCGTCAGGTTTTTCGTAGATCAGGTTGTCAAAATCGGTCATATCGGTGTCCTTCAGCGAGTGCGGCAACGGTACTACAAACAGTATCAGGGGACTATTTCATGCGCGAAGCAACGGTCGCTGATGCGCCGAATCGATGCGGACAAGGACAGGAAATATTAATAACGCCGATTGAGACTGGAAATCCCCGCGGGTTGCGACGACTGGACCCGCTGGCTTGTGTAACTTTCACACCTTAATGATTGATTTATTGCAATATGGGCAAACCAATCGCAAAATGCAATAAATCTGCTCTCGGCGTCTGGCATGAGATCTAAGCTACCGCTGACAGTGAAAAAAGCCGTCGCTGGAATGACACATGGCATGTTGCAGCAAGCGATTGGCAGGATTGGTCAAGCAAGCGATGCAGACGTGGTTCATAATCAACCTCTCAAGGTCAACATGTCTCCGACGCGGGCAATAAAGGAACGGGTTGGTTTAGATGGATATCTGCAGTAGGCCAAACGAGTGCAAACACACTGCCTTGGCGTTTCCGTGTTTTGGCGGTGCCGAAGCCAAGCCCGTTAAGTTCCCTTTGTCATTGATGCGTGCGTTCGTCCTTTACCAAGTGTTGCACTTGTCTCTAAGGTCGGTATTCGCGGGCCTGCTGGTTTCGCTGGCTATCGGATTACCGGTGAAGACAGCGTGGGCTCAGGGTTCAGCGCCCACATCCTGTTCAAACGCGGCTGCAAAATCGCTTTCCGATACGCTGCGTGAAGACACCAGTGAAGCACTCAACTTTTTTGTAGCTGAGGTGAACGCCGGTGTGACAGCTCAGTGCCTTGTCTGCCATAACAGTGAGGGCGCAGCTCCGCAAGCGGGTGCCCGTCTGGTCTTAGGTGAAGACGCGCAGACTAACCATGAGGCGTTTTTAGCATTTCTGGACTCTGCAGGGGTGGTTGATCCAGATAATGACGCCGAGGTCATCGCCTTCGTCGAACGTTTTTATGTGCTGGTACTGGGCAGACCGTCTGATAAGGCAGGTCTCGACGGGTGGGTAGACGCTCTGAAGGCCCGTACGATGTCGGGTGGGGATGTGGCCGGCGCTTTTTTCCTTTCGCCCGAATACGTCAACCGAAATACCAATGACGATGAGTTTGTCGAAACCCTCTACCGTGCATTTTTCAACAGAGCTTCAGATGCTGGAGGTAAACAGGGGTGGCTGACGGCGCTGCAGCAGACACATACCCGGGCTGATGTGATCGATGGTTTTAGTGGTTCCGCAGAATTTGCCGCACTGGCCGCCTCTTATGGAATCAATGCAACGCGGGTAGGTGCGCTTGGTCACACAGAGAATGCTACGAAGTCAGCTGCCACCGGCACCGTAGATGGCCACTGGATTCTGGCTAAGGTAATGGGTCAGCTAGACCATGGCGGTGGCACTGTGCTGACCCCCGCCAGCCCACTTTATCAGGCACTGCAGACATATCTGACGCTGCTAGGACAGCTGCCAAGCAGTGGCGAAGAGGGAGTGGGATTCTGGCGCGGGACGGCGGCAGAGAGTCGCGAGGTCACCTTAAGGCGGGCGTCTTTATTGTTGTCAGGCTCCATACCAGACGCCACCGCACTTTGTGCGGCTCAACAGTCAGAGACAGGGTTGCGCGAACAGGTATTGGCAACGATGCAGGGGTCTGGCTTTCGGAATTTTATCGCCAGAAGTGCCGATGACCGCCTACTCGTTCAAGGTTTATTAAACGGGTTGGATTTTAATATTGACGTTCGCAGTCGCTACCCGAATCTGGCTGACATGGCATTGTCTCTGCCTGAGGAGCGACCCGAGGAGTACCAAGATTTTTATGAAAAACCGTTCCTGACTTCAGGAGACGCAGACAGAGAAGTAGCGTGGGCCATCGCCCGAGAGCCGCTGGAACTCATAACGCATATCATTATGAATGACTTGCCTTACAGTGAAGTGCTCACCGCGGATTACACTATGGTTAACGCGTTCACGGATTTGGCATATCGATCTGGGTCCGGGTTTGGCGGGGACTTGACCGATGAGCTTGGTTTTTACAACAGAGCAGACCTGACAACTTTTAGGCCAGGCTACAACGACGGCTATGTGCCCATGGACGAGTATCACATACGAGGCGAAAACGGCTGGGTTATCGAGTTTAGCGACTATATGGAAGTTCCCCACGCCGGCGTGCTGAGCACTCAGGCATGGCTGGCGCGATATCCCTCAACAGATACTAACCGTAACCGCGCGCGGGCCAGATGGACCTACTTCCACTTTTTGGGGGTCGATATTGAGAAATCCGCGCCGAGAACGACAGACCCGGTAGCACTCGCCGATACTAACAACCCCACCATGAATAATGGCGCCTGTACGGTTTGCCACGAGCGATTGGACCCTGTTGCCGGGGCGTACCAAAGTTTTGGCGATTTGGGAGGGTATCTAGACCAGTACGGCGGCCTCGACTCACTGGCTGAGTCTTACAAACACCCAGAATGGTTCGGCGGTGACCCTGACTCAACGCTCTATCAACAGGGAGATACCTGGTATCGCGACATGCGTGTACCCGGCCTTGAGGGCGCAGGGACCTTCGATGTTGGCGACGGTAGGGACAGTCTTCAATGGCTTGGTGAGCAAATCGTATCGGATCCTCGTTTCGCCACGGCGACTGTCAAATTTTGGTGGCCCGCTATTTATGGCTCGGAGCCGTTGGTGTTACCTGCTGATACGAGTGCACCGGATTATCAGGAGCAATTGAATGCTTTTAATGCGCAAGAAGCTGAAGTAGGCGAGATCGCTGAGCGCTTTGAGACCTCGGGATATAACGCTAGGACGCTGTTTGCCGAAATGATCATGTCCCGCTGGTATCGTCATTCTGTGGTGACTGATCCTGCAATGTCGGAGGCGCGGTTAACTGAGCTGGCGACGGTCGGGAGCGGCCGTCTGCTGACGCCCGAGGAATTGGACGTGAAAAACCGGGCTATCTTTGGCCGCACCTGGCGGCAAAACGGCGAGCAGCCAAACCCGCATCACCACGAATTCAATTCAGCGCTGACCGGACGCGACGCACGGTTTAAAGGGTTTTACGGAGGCATTGACGGCGCGGTCGTCACAACGCGAAACCGTGAATTGACGCCGCTGATGTCGAATTTGACCGAGGCCATGGCAATGGAGCTTTCGTGTCAGGCAGTCGTTCAGGACTTCCAGCGCCCGCGCAATGAACGGCGCGTCTTCACGCATCTAGACCGCAACACCATGCCGGGCCAGCTAGCGCTGGTTGAAGTCGCTCTCCCCGGGAAGGTGAAGGACGAAAAGGCCGTGGTGAAACATGAGCTCTCGGTTTCGGCATCGACAGTTGCTGGCCCCACGCGTTTGCGGATATCAGATATGACGCGGCGCTCTTATGAGAGTGTTGACGGGGACTCTAGAACTAACGCCGATCTCGTAATACGAAAAATAGAAATCAGGGGAGGCAGCAGAAGCAAAACCATTGAGGCCGCCCAGCTACCCAGTCAACCGGATTTTGCGATTGACCATTGGCAAGACGACCAGGGAAACACTGGCCCCCGAGGACAGTTGGAAGACGGCATTGGATGGGTCCTGCATGAGAATTCATGGGTAGAGTTTTCCCTCAATCTAGCGCCCGCGGTTTATGAAATCCGTTTGTTTTTGGGTACCCAACTATTTGAGAACCACGTTAACGATGCAATGCTTGCCGAAATCGCAGTGGTTGCCACAGAAAACATTGAGGATACCGCGACAGGCCAAGCCTTCAAGGCACAAATTGCTGACCTGTTCTTGCGCGCCACACACAGACAGCCATCTGACAGTGAACTCAACGCCATGTTCTCAGACGTGACCGCCGCCGCCGCCGAAGCTGCCCAACGTGGCTCCTGGTTTAACTGGCCTGACGATCACTGCAACACCTGGATGCTTTTCCCAGATCAGCAAACCAATGAGCAGGCCCATCAGGATGGATACGGCATGATGCGGGGCTGGACGGTGCTGGTGCATGCGTTGGTGACCAGTTGGGGGTACTTACATGACTAGGCATCGCAGAAGGGGCAGCGCGGGAGGCGTTGGTCGACGCCAATTTTTGCGGGCAGCGGTTGCGGGCGTCTCTGCCGGCGCAGGGTTGTCGACCATGCGCCTCTGGGGTAGCGAAATTGACACCGCGTATGCGGGCAAGCTGTTGGTCACCTTGCAATTGGATGGCGGCGCTGACGTGACTCAATTCTGTGACCCCAAAGTGAATACTCCCGGAGAGAGAAAGATCAATCAATGGGCCGACAGCGCTGAACCGGGCAGGGTAGGCAATATCAGCTACGCGCCCATCGCCAATAATGCGCAATTGTTTGAGCGGTTTGGTGCGGACACGTTAGTGATTAATGGGGTCGATGCGCAGACGAATTCCCACGAGACGGGGCGACTATGTAACTGGACAGGCAGTAACGCCGAGGGCCAGCCCTCCTTGTCTGCTTTGTTTGCGGCCGCCCAATCGCCTGATCAGCCGCTCGCTTACTCCGTCTACGGAGGCACCTCGCGCACAGCAGGCCTGACCAGCCTTAACCGATTTGATAACCTGTCAGACATGACCGTATTGGCACAGCCCGGTTTAGATCCCAATACCCTTAAGCCCCTCAGAACCCCGAGCGATGTTGCGAGATCTCACGCTATCGTTCAGGCCGATATAGATCGGTTGCTGGCCCAACCACAACTGAGTGTCAGACAGCGTTTGAGTATGTTGAGGTATAAAGAATCCCGCGCCAGTCGCGATGGCTTGCAACGCTTGGCGGCGCTGATTCCAGCCCAAGACGAAATCATGCCTGGCGTGGATATTGCTGCAGGTGGCTATCAGTTCTGGAGTAACCTCAAGCAGCAGATGCAGGGCGCGCTAATGGTGTTCCAATCTGGTTTGGGTTCTGCGGCCGATTTGTCGCTCGGTGGTTTTGATTCTCACAATGAGCACGACCCCGTTAGCGACGCCCTTTTGTCACATTTTGCAGATGCGCTGAATTTCTTCTGGGATGAAGCCGAGAACGCAGGCTTGGCTGATCGTATTATTCTTGTGGTGGGGTCCGATTTCGGCCGCACAAATCATTACAACGACGGTAATGGCAAGGATCATTGGCCCATCGGCTCCTATATGGTGATGGAGCGTGGCGCGACTTGGGGTGACAGGGTCGTCGGACTGTCCGATGAGCTTCATTTTGCCCAGCCTATCAATCCAATCACGTTAGAGGCCGATCGGGCGGGTGTTATTCTCACCCCGGCCCACGTCCATCAAGCCATAAGGGACTATCTTGGGCTGACCGGTTTTGCGGAAGATCAAAGCCTGGGGTTGGACACGGTGGAGTCGCTGCCTTTGTTCGACCCCTTTTTAAGCTCCAGTAGCTAAGTGGCGGTGTTAGCTTTGATCCTTTCTAATCATCTGTGACTGCTGCCGCAAATAGCGGTCTGGCCGGTGGGCCACTGTTTCAACATTGGGATTGTGGAAGCGTATCATCAGGCCCCGCGGTATGCCTTTGCGGCTAGCTGAATTTATGTTCTGGAGGTGCTCATGCGTTCGTTAACGAATGCCCATATTGATTTCCGTGACAGCGCGATACGGCATGTCCGTTGTCTTCTGAAAAGCGCTTCCCTGATGGTTTTGAGTGGATCACTTATGGCGGGTGAGGCCGAAGAATTTTATACCGCGAATGTAGAGTCGATCGTTCAGAGTAAATGCATTCTATGCCACCGAGTGGGTGGTGTCGGCAGCGCGAACCTGATCTTCGGCAACTCGGCATCGGCAAACCATCAAGCCTTCGACAACTACGTTAACTCGCCAACCAAAGGCGCCAAAGCCAGCCGAGTGCTCTCCAAAATAGTAGGGGGATCGGGACACGGAGGAGGTGCCCAGGTAACGCAAGGGTCCGCCGAGTATCAAGCGTTTTCTGATTACATGGATTTACTGAGTGCGGCCGAGCCGGTCACCTACACGGTTCAGGCCTCCGCCGGCACGGGCGGCACTATCAGTCCTGCGGGTGCTGTAGTTGTGTCCGCTGGTGACACAGCCTCTTTTACGCTTGCGGCTAATGGGGGGTATGAATTGGACGCCATTGGTGGAAGCTGTGGCGGGTCATTGTCGGGCACGACCTACACAACCGGCGCAGTGGTGGCGGATTGCAGTGTGACGGCCACTTTCAAGGCGACTCCTACCGAAGAGGCTGATGGCGCCAGCGCTTTTGTCGAGCGCTTCTACGTGAATATACTGGGCCGGCCCAGTGACGAGGCTGGCCTTAACGGGTGGTTAGACGTCATAAACTCCCAGTCCGCTTCTGCCGTGGCATTTGGATTTCTCGAATCCGCCGAGTTCGTAAGCTTAAATCTCGATGATGCTGGGTTTGTCGACATTCTTTATCAAACACTTTTCGATAGACCCGGCGACGCTGCAGGAACCGAGGCCTGGCTTGACCAGCTCGCATCCGGTCGACTGCGGGAAATGATTATCTATGAATTCACGAGGAGCCAAGAATTTTACACGCTTGCAACAAGCTTTGGTGTGGTGGCGGTCAACTCTAATGATGAATCAGCCTACGGTGTGAGAGCGTTTACCGAGCGATTTTATACCTTGGTTTTGGGCAGGCAGCCCGATGTTGCCGGCTTTGATAGCTGGGTCTCCGGTTTGACCGCTGGTACGTTAACCGGTGGCGATCTGGCCAAAAACTTTTTTCTCTCTGAAGAATATTTAAATCAGAATACGAGCGATTCAGCTTTTATTGACACGTGCTATCAGGCTTTTTTTGGCAGGGATGCAGATGAAGCAGGTAAGCAGGGTTGGTTGACGATGTTGTCGCAAGGTAGCAGCCGTACAGACGTGCTGGACGGTTTTATTGGTTCCGCAGAATTCGTCCAACTTGCGGCGTCCTATGGCATAGAGGCTTACCGCGGCAGGGTTGTCGCCAGTGGAGCCGGCACGTCGCAGGGTGTCGCGCGAGTGTCTACGGGAGCCAACGCGATACCGACTTTGTCGACTGTTTCCTTATTCATAATGGCCACTTTTCTTTGTGGCTTGAGCGCCTTGAGACTCAGAGTAAGGGCCTGAGCGAGCGGGTTGCTTAGCGAGACTCGATTGCAGTGTGAGCTTGTATGGCAAACCACACGTCGGATGACGTAGCAACCAACCTAACGGCGCGCGAAACCGCCACCAAATGCCGGTGGCGGTAATAGAAATGGCCAGCTCAGCAACATTAAACCTACGACCAATCGATTATGAGTCGCCCGACGTTTTCAGCTGTTTCTGGATCGATTTCAGTGTATTCATTAAGTCGCGGTTGCTGGGCTCTTTGCCTTTGAGTTTGCCTGCGGTAGCGTCAGTTGAGTCCACCATAATCGACAATAGATTTGTCACCACGGAGTGGTCGTAGGAGCGCTCTCGTAGCTTCAGCGTGCGTGCTGAAAATTCCAGTGTGCCAAAGAAAACGTCGCGCAACTGCCCAATGGGCGTGTCCGTGGAGAGTTCCCCCCGGTCCACGCCGCGCTGCATGATGTGATCAAACACTCTGACGTACTCACGCACCTGATCGAGATCCTGTTCTTGCTGTGGTCTGGCGCGGTAGGTCAGTGAGACCACCTCAAATTGTTCCAGTATCGAGTTAAGGTGGTAGCGACCAAGCTGTTCCAGTTGTTTTATCGTTGTCGCCTTAGGCTCAATTGCGGCCTCGGCGCCCAGCGTCAGCTGGGTCCAGAAACGACCCACCACCCCGGCTAACAGGTCCTGCTTGTTTTTGTAGTAGAGATATACCGTGCCTTCAGCGACCGACGCCGCACGCGCAATGTCCGCTACCTTGGCGTCATCGAATCCGGCCTTAGCAAAAATCCTCTCGGCCGCGTCGAGGATGCTCGACTCTTTGGCTTCGACGCGCGCTCTTGAGGTGTGGCGGGGTGTTGCCGGCATTGAACAGCGCCCGTATAATGAATGAAGCTCATTTTAAATGAGTTGAAATCATTTTAGAAGCGGTTTAGACATCAATCAGCGCAAGCAAGGGCGGGCAGTATGATTCGTATCGGTGGTGCCACGGGCTATTGGGGCGAGGCGGACCTCGCACTCCCCCAGTTTTTGGCTGAGGGTGACCTCGACTTCATTGTGTTTGATTATCTCGCTGAGATCACGATGTCGATTATGGCGCGGGCCAAAGCGGCGGATCCCGAAAAAGGCTACGCCACCGATTTTGTCAGCGCGATTGTGGCGCCTCATCTCGCGGCTATCGCCGATTCAGGCGTTAAGCTGATTAGCAATGCGGGCGGCGTGAACCCCGAGGCCTGTGGCCGCGCGATCAGCCAGTTGATCGAGGACGCAGGGCTGCCGCTCAAGGTGGCAGTGATCACTGGTGACGACCTGATGCCCAAGTTGGATGAGGTCCTGGCTGCAGAGCCCGCCGAAATGTTCACGGGTGAGCCAACGCCCCCCCGCGATGCCATCGCCAGTGCCAACGCTTATCTCGGCGCATTCCCGGTCGCCGAGGCCTTGAATCAAGGCGCTGATATTGTCGTGACTGGCCGCTGTGTCGACAGCGCGGTCACGTTGGGTGCGTGTATCCATCGCTTTGGGTGGCAGCATAACGATCTGGACTTACTGGCCGCAGGCTCACTCGCCGGACACTTGATCGAGTGCGGGCCGCAGGCGACCGGCGGCAACTACACGGACTGGCAGGAAGTCGCCGACACCCTTCATGAGATCGGCTACCCGATCGCAGAGATTGCTGAAGATGGCGGGGTTGTCATGACCAAGCCAAAGGGCACGGGCGGCTGTGTGACCATTGGCACGGTCGGCGAGCAGTTACTCTATGAGATCGGTGATCCGGCCGCTTATTACCTACCCGATGTGATCTGTGATTTCACTCAAGTTGCGCTGGAGCAAGTTGATCAAGATCGCGTCAGTGTGGCTGGCGCGCGTGGGCGCGGCGTACCGGCGCAATACAAGACCTCAATGACGTGGGCTGACGGCTGGCGGGCAGGCATGATCGGTTTTTACGTCGGTGTGCGGGCTGCGGAAAAGGCTCGTATTTTTGCGGATGAGGCGATTCAGCGCGCGCGGCGCAAGCTTTCGAAGATGGGTGCGCCAGATTATGTGGATGTGTGTGTCGAAGTGGTCGGAGATGAAAGCCATTGGGGCGAGGCAGCCCGTTATGTCAGAAGCCGCGAAGTCGCCGTCAAGGTCGCTTGCCGGCATGCTGATCGGCGCGCGACCGACCTCTTGATGAGGGAGCTGGCCGGTGTTGGCTTGGGTGCCCCGGCAGGGTTCTGCGCCTTCGCGGGCACGCGTCCCAAGTCATCGCCAGTCATCCGCCTGTTCTCGATACTTGCTGATCGTGATCTCGTTGATATACAGATCCATACCGCGGACCAGTCTCAGTCTTTTTCAGATTCGGTAGCGGCGACGGAAACGCCAGCCGACGCTGGAGCCGAATCCATCGATATCGGAGCCCTTGCTGATGAGAGCGCCGAGCAGATCGAGGTGCCGCTGGAGCGTCTGGCCTGGGCACGCTCAGGCGATAAAGGCGATAAAGCCAACATTGGCGTGATGGCGCGCAAGCGGGAATACTTTCCTTGGATTGCGGCCGCGCTGACAGGGCCTTATGTGGCGAGCCGTTTTGCGCACTTTATGGCGAGCCCGGAGATGGATCGCTATGTGTTACCGGGGCTACCTGCACTTAATTTTGTTTTGCACCACGCGTTGGGCGGCGGTGGCGTCGCAAGTCTTCGCAATGATCCTCAGGCAAAGGGCTACGCACAAATTCTATTGGACACGCCGGTGAGCATACCGGCCCAACTTTTGGAGGACTGAGATGGTCGCCCTGACATCCCAGATAGATTCAAATTCCGAGGCCTTCGCGGCCAATCGGGCCAGCATGATGACCTTTATCGAGCGACTGCGTTCGCTTGAGGCGCGGGCGTCGGAAGCGTCGGCCAAGCGCCGGGCGACTTTTGAGAAACGTGGGCAGCTATTGCCCGCCGATCGTCTGCACCGGCTCCTCGACCCCGGTATGCCTTTTCTCCGGCTGCATACGCTGGCCAATTTCGCGGTCGACAACCCGGATAGAGAAGCCAGTATCCCTGGTGCCTCGGTGTTGGTGGGCATTGGTTTTGTGGGCGGCGTGCGCTGCATGATTTGGGTCGATGACTCGGGTATTGCTGCGGGGTCTGCGACAGCCAAGACGGGCGAGGTTCATCTCTCTCTGCAAGAGATTTGTAAGCGCCAGAAGTTGCCTTTAATCCACTGCGTCGAGAGTGCGGGCGCAAATCTTTTGCAGTACCAGACTGAGCTGTGGTCGGTTTTTGGCGGTGTCTTTAGAAATCTCGCTCAGATGTCAGCAATGGGTCTGCCGACGATGGTTGTGTTGCACGGCGGTTCCACGGCGGGTGGCGCCTACATGCCGGGCATGTCGGATTACGTCATCGGCGTGAAAGAAAATGGCATGGCGGCGCTCGGCGGTGCGGCGCTGGTGAAGGCGGCCACCGGAGAGGTCGCCAATGACCGTGAGCTCGGCGGTACCGAGATGCACGCCAGCGTCTCGGGCGTTGTCGAGTACTTGGTAGAGGATGATGCCCACGGGTTACTGAAAGCGCGTGAGGTGTTTGAGCGCTTGGACTGGAACCGGCGTACCACGCCCGTCCCACGTCGTGCCTATCAGCCCCCCCAATATCCGGCTGAGCAACTGGCGGGCGCTGTACCCACGGACCCGAAAGTGCCTTATGACTGCCGCGAGGTGCTCGCGAGGGTAGTAGATGGCTCGGAAATCGAGGAATTCAAGCCACGCTACGGTTCCTCCACGCTTTGCGCCCACGTCAGTATCACCGGCATTGCTTGCGCGGTGATTGGCAACAATGGCCCGATCGACCCAAACGGTGCGACCAAGGTCGCGCAGTTTATTCAGCTATGCGATCAGTCCGATTTGCCGATCATTTTCCTCCAGAACACCACGGGCTACATGGTGGGGACCGAGTACGAGCAGGCGGGCATGATCAAGCACGGTTCAAAAATGGTTCAGGCGGTCAGTACCGCGCGGGTGCCAAAAATCACGCTGTACATTGGCGCCAGTTTTGGTGCGGGGAATTACGGTATGTGCGGCTGGGCTTACGAGCCTGACTTTCTGTTCGCCTGGCCCAGTGCGCGTACGGGTGTGATGGCGGGGCAGAGTGCGGCGAAAACGATGAGCGAAGTTGCGCGAGCAGGTGCCGCGCGCAAGGGTATCGAGATTCCCGAAGAGCAATTGGCTGAGCAAGAAGCTGCGATCATCGCCCACTTTGACGCGCAGGAAGATGCCTTCTATACCTCGGGCCGCGTGCTGGATCACGGCGTGATCGATCCGCGCGATACCCGCAAGGTGCTCGCGTTTTGTCTCGAAACCGTACTGGAGGGCCGCGGACGGACGCTCACGCCCAACAGTTTCGGCGTGGCGAGGATGTGACCATGACAACACTACCCCATACCGACTCTGTCGAATGCGAACTCCATCAGGGATGGTTGACCGTCTGGTTTAATCAACCCGAGCGCCGCAACCCACTTACTGATGATGTGGTCGCCGATCTGCAGCGTATTTGCGATGCCCTTCAGGACGACCGCTCCGTCAGAGGCCTAACCCTCCGTGGGCGAGGCGGCTTCTTCTGTGCAGGCGGTGATCTTAAAGGGTTCAAAACCATGGCGACGGCGTCCAATGACGAAGTGATCGCCATGAGTGAGACCATCGGGCACCTGCTCTACACCCTCGACCGGTTACCCATGGTGACCATTGCAGTGATTGAGGGTGCGGCGATGGCAGGGGGGCTCGGTGTCGCTTGCTGTTGCGATGTCACGATCGGCACTGCGGATGCCAAGTTTGCTTTCTCTGAGACGCGTATCGGTATCTCGCCTGCGCAAATTGCCCGTTACGTGATGCAGAAGTGCGGTGAATCCACAGGCCGGAGACTGATGTTGAGTGCCGCCCGCTTCGCAGGTGAGGAGGCGGCGGCTCTGGGTATTTTGGATGTGGTGGTGCCCAACGCGGACGAGCTTGAGGCTGCCCAAGCGCGGATTCGCGCCGATGTGTTGGCCTGTGCTCCCGGCGCGGTGGCGGCGTCAAAAACACTGATCCGCACGCTACCCACACTACCCGACGAGGAAAAGATGCGGTTTGCGGCCGAGAACTTTACCGACTGTTTAAAGGGCGAGGAGGGCATAGAAGGTGTCGCGTCTTTTTTAGAGAAGCGCAAGCCGAACTGGCATCAGGAGGGCGAAGGATGAAAGCGATCCAGACAGTGCTGGTGGCCAACCGCGGTGAGATTGCGGTCCGAGTGATGCGCACCGCCAAGGCGATGGGGCTGAGAACCGTTGCCGTCTATTCCGACGCTGATGCCGATGCCCTGCATGTGCGAACCGCCGATTTAGCGGTTCCGCTGGGCGGTAACACCGCAGCTGAGTCTTACTTAATGGGAGAGGCGATTCTGGAGGCGGCCCGCACAACAGGCGCTGATGCGATTCACCCGGGCTATGGCTTTTTAAGTGAGAACACCGGATTTGCGACGGCTTGTGCAGAGGCAGGGGTCATCTTTATCGGCCCGCCGGCTCGGGCCGTGGAAGTCATGGGCGATAAAGCGCTCGCCAAGCGCGCGATGCTTGAGGCCAAGGTCCCCTGTATCCCGGGTTATCAGGGTGAGGATCAGTCCGACGAAACGCTTTGTCGCGAGGCGGAAGCGATGGGCATGCCCGTCATGATCAAGGCCGCGGCAGGGGGCGGCGGTCGCGGTATGCGGCGTGTTGCAGACCCCGAGCAGCTAATGCAATCGATCGCACTGGCGCGCTCCGAGGCTGAAGGTGCCTTTGGCAACGGTGACCTGATTCTGGAGCGCGCGATTGAAGGTGCGCGGCACGTCGAGGTGCAGGTGTTTGCCGATACTCATGGCAATGTGATTCATCTGGGTGAGCGTGACTGCTCGCTGCAGCGGCGGCACCAGAAGGTCGTAGAGGAATCACCGTGCCCCATCATGACGCCGGCGCTGCGCGAAGCGATGGGTACCGCCGCAGTAGAGGCGGCGCGGGCGGTGAATTATGTGGGCGCTGGCACGGTAGAGTTTCTGCTCGATGCCAGTGGCGAGTTTTATTTTTTGGAGATGAATACCCGGCTGCAGGTCGAGCACCCGGTGACCGAATGCGTCACTGGGTTTGACCTCGTGCAGTGGCAGATCCGCGTGGCTCAGGGAGAGCCGTTGCCCGCCGCGCAAGAAGATATTGATCTCTTTGGCCATGCGATTGAGGTAAGACTCTGCGCAGAGGACCCGGCAGCGGCGTTTTTGCCCAGCGCGGGTCCGGTGTCACTGTTCAGTGTTCTCGCAGGAGAGGGCGTGCGGGTGGATTCAGGGATCGAGAGTGGCGACGCCATCTCGCCCTTTTATGATTCGATGGTCGCCAAGATCATTGCTTGGGGAGAGACCCGCGAAACGGCGAGACTGAAACTGCGCTCCGCTCTGCAGGGCACCGCGCTGGCGGGTGTCACCCATAACCGCTCGTTTTTATTGGAGTTGTTGGATCAGCCGAACTTTATTGAAGGTGGAGCGACCACTGATTACATCGATCAGCACTACCCGGAGGGCTTCGCTCCCGCGCAACCGACGACGGGCACCCTAGCGGCGGGTATCGTGCTGCAGCAGATTCTCGCGGCGGAGCAGCATTTTGCCAGCGCGCTGTCGGTGAATGAGGAGTTGCGAGGTTGGGTGTCGACCGGGCCGGTGACGAGACGGCATCACTTCGAGGCGGGGGACGCTGCGTTCACGGCAGACATCACATCGAACAGCGCAGAGCAGTTCACGGTGACGCTGATGGAGGTGTCGCACAGTGTCACATTGCAAGCGCTTGATACAGACAGCGTCACGTTCTTGCTGGACGGTCAGCGCGTGGTGCTGGGTTATCACCAGGGTGATGCCGCTGCACTGATGCTGGCGACGGATCAGTCGGAAGTGACGCTGATTAACACTGATCTCATTCCCCCGGAGTCGGCAGAGGACGCGCAAGGCGGTAAGGTTCAGGCCCCGATGCACGGTCAGCTCATCACGCTGTTGGTAGAGGCCGATCAATCGGTGGAAAAAGACCAGAGACTGGCGGTGTTTGAGGCCATGAAAATGCAGCATGAAATTCTGGCACCGGTGTCCGGTGTGGTGCGGCAATTGAATGGGCAGGTTGGTCAGCAGATGGCGGCGGGAGATGTCATCATGGTGATCGAGGAGGCCGAGGGCGAGTAAATCTGGCGTCAGTCAGCGCAAGTCTTAGGGATTACCTAACCGATTTCAGGAGTCATCATGCAACAGGCGAGTGATTTTTTAGCCGAGTCAGAAGCATTGGAGCAGCTCATCGCGCCGCTACAGGCCAGCGATTTCAGTCATCCAACGGGGTTCAAGTCCTGGACCTTTGAGACGATCATGCGCCACCTGCATTTCTGGAACCACATGGCGAACCTCGCGCTCACGGCGCCCGATGCTTTTCAGGCAGAACTCAAGCCTGCTGTAGAGGCCATGATGGCGGGCAAAACCTTGCCCAACATTGAGCTCGTTAAATTTCCCGAGGGTGGCCTCGATCTGGTGTCTCTGTGGCAAACCGGATTTCGCGAGGTCGCGGCGGCCTACCAGCAAGCCGACCCTTCTGACCGGGTCTCCTGGGTTGGGCCGAGCATGAGTGCGCGCTCATCGATTACCGCACGGCAGATGGAAACCTGGGCACACGGTCAGGCGATTGCTGATGAACTCGGTATTGAACGGAGCGAGGATGATCGCATCCGCAACATCGTGGTATTAGGTGTGAATACCTTTAGTTGGTCTTTCACGGTGCGTGGCATGGAAGTGCCGGAGGAGCCGCCTGCGCTGCGCTTGACCTCGCCGTCTGGCGAGTCATGGGAGTATGGGAGCCCAGATAGCGATCAGGTCATTCGCGGCATGGCACACGAGTTCGCCCAGGTGGTCACCCAGACCCGTAACATCGCCGATACCCAACTGGTGTGCGAGGGCGAGGTTGCCCAGCTTTGGATGAAGAATGCGCAGTGCTTCGCAGGTGCTCCGGCAGAGCCGCCCGCGCCGGGGTTCCGCCGAACCAAGTCTCCAGTTTAACCGTGCAGTCATAGCCTCGGCACTTGCAGTGGCTCGGGGCCTTGTTGGAGTCCGTCGTTAAAAAAAACCATTCACTACGCGAAGTGGCTTATCAAGAAGTTGCCAGGCGTTTGAAGGGCTGGGCGATAGATCATGTCACTCGCTGGGGTGAATGCGATTCATCATTCTCCGGAGCCCCAGCCAGAAGAGCTCCGCGTCTGAGTAACCCGTGATGCGATCCAATTCCTGGCAGTTCTGAATCTGTAAAAAAGTGGGCGTGCCGATAACCGCCGCTGAGGCGCACTCGACCAGCTGATGACGACGCGCTTGCCAGTCATCGATTAAAACTCGCTCCATCGGCAGCGCGAGTGATTCATTGGTCTTGGGGTAGATGGCGCCGACTTCGCCATCAAACTGGCGGCAGGCGCCACATTCTGGACTGTAAACGTAGATCAGCACAGGCTGGCCGTTGCGGGCTTCCGGATCAAGCGCGGCGTGCAAAGGCATTGAGTTCGCGCCGACAATCAGCGCGGCAAAACCGAGCATGAGCAATGTGACTCTCATCAGAGCTTGATGTAACCCCAACCCTCGCGCGCCTGCAGCCTTCCGAGTGCGGCGACCCCCGACGGCACGGTTTCCACGCCAAAGGCGAGGTCGTCCTCAGTCAGGTTGTAGTAGTTGAGTGTCGCTTCGCAGGCAAAAATACGGATGCCCGAGGCCATCAACTGCTCCATTTGTGCGCTGTACTGCCCACCATTGGCGTCTTCAGCACCCTCGAGAGCCGGCTTGACACCATTCCCAATCAGGATGACACGCGTTTCGATATCCGGGTTGAAAGTATGGTGTCGCGCCACCTGAGCGAGCATGCGGTTCATGCTGCTTTCGGAGTCCAAATGAAAAACGACTCCCGGGCCCTCGGCATCGGCGCTGCGGATGGCAGGTGACAGCGTCAGACAAGCGAGCAAGGTCAGCATGAGCAATCGGGGCATGGGGTTCTCCTACTAAGGATGGGCCGTCAATATAGGCCGCTTGGTATTGGTGGCGCTGCTTTTCACGCCACTATGCTTTAAGTCACCTCTGTTTTTGGTGCCTGGGTTGATGTTGGATAGGCATCTCGCGTTGATCCGATATCCGGCGCGCGTCCAAGGCCGCAGGTGCGCTACACTCTAGCCGTACCGCCATTAACAGGTGCACCATACGGTCTGGCGTATTGCTTGGCAAAAACACAGTGTGTCGCTTGCGGCCGTGTTAAAGGCAGTTTAACATTAAGTTATATGCTTATATAAAAAAATAATAACAGCGCGAAAGACCGCGGGCTTGCTAAATAGCGCGGGCGAACGCAGTGACACAGGAAGACCCCGGGGGAGGAGAAGGATGGCATCAGACGCCGAGCAGGGTCAGCTCCAACCCGCGCCGGAATCCTTTTTGCCCAAAGACCTGGTTGAGGATATCTCTCGAGACGGGATTAATGCTGGCCGCCGCAGCCTGCTGCAAGGCGCTTTTGCGGCAGCGACGGCATCCATGGTAGCGCCGGCACTAATGGCAGATGACGACCCCGATATCGTCAACCTGCCCAGCTGGACGCGCAGTTTGGGTAAGCCGGTGGTCGCCAATCCGTACGGACAACCATCCCCTTTTGAGGCCAATATCGTCCGGCGTCAGAGTCCGGGTCTTACCCGCACCGACCAGTCCAGCGTGTCGTTTACGCCACTGCAAAACCTGTTCGGCATGATTACCCCCAGTGGTCTGCACTTCGAGCGCCATCATCAGGGCTGGGTCGACATCGATCCGCGACGACACAGGCTAATGATCAACGGGCTGGTAGAGACCCCATTAGTCTTCACTATGGAAGAACTGCTTCGCATGCCAAGCGTGTCGCGCATCCACTTCCTCGAGTGTGGCGCTAACACGGGACTCGAGTGGGGCAATGTGGCGGTGCCCACCGTGCAGTACAGCCACGGAATGTTGTCAGCTTCTGAATTCACGGGCGTCCCTGTCTCCTTGCTACTGGAGCGGGCGGGTTTTGACCGCAAACGCGCGACCGTGCTGCTGGCCGAAGGTGCCGACGGTTCCAGCATGACGCGCACCATCAATCTCGAGAACGCATTGGACGATGCGCTGGTGGCCTACGGTCAAAACGGCGAAATGTTGCGCCCGGAAAACGGCTACCCCCTGCGGTTGGTCGTGCCCGGTGTACAGGGCGTGTCGTGGGTGAAGTGGCTACGGCGACTGGAAGTGGGCGATGCGCCCTGGGCGACCAAAGATGAGGTCGCGCACTACGTGGATCTGATGCCCGATGGCACGCACCGTCAGTACACCTCTATTCAGGAGGCGAAGTCGGTGATCACGGCACCTTCCGGCGGGCAAAAGTTGTTGAAGCAGGGCTATTACGACATCACAGGTTTGGCCTGGAGCGGTCGCGGCAACGTGGAAAAAGTTGAGGTGTCGGTCGATGGCGGCCGCAACTGGCGTGCGGCGCGCTTGGAGGGACCGATCCTGCCCAAGGCGCTGACCCGCTTTCACTGTGATTGGGTTTGGCAGGGAGAGGAGGCAATGCTGCAGTCCCGGGTCACCGACAGCACCGGTTATATCCAGCCCAGTCGCGCAGAGCTGGTCCAGGTGCGTGGCACGCGATCGATCTATCACAACAACGCCATGCAGACCTGGCGAGTGGGCGCTGACGGCGAGGTACACAATGTCCAGCTGGGCTAAAGCGCTCGTCTTGTGGCTGTGCGCGATGGTGATGACGCCGTGGACTCTGGCTTTGCCCGAGGGTCTCGACGATTTAGGTAGACCCGCGACGGAGGGCGAAGTTGCGGCCTGGGATATCGACGTGCGCCCTGACTTCGTCGGTCTCCCGCCAGGCAGTGGCGATGTGTGGGCGGGAGAGGAAATTTGGCTGGCCCAGTGCGCCTCTTGCCACGGTGACTTTGGCGACTCCAACGAGATCTTTGCACCCTTGGTGCTGGGCAACATCACTGAAGATGATATCGCTACCGGGCGGGTGGCCTCGCTGACTGACCCCGGCGTGACCCGGACCACCTTGATGAAGGTGCCGACCCTGTCCACACTCTGGGACTACATCTACCGAGCCATGCCGTGGAATGCGCCCAAGTCCCTGAGTCCCGATGAAGTCTATGGGCTCGTCGCCTATTTGTTGAATCTGGGATATGTGGTCGACGACGATTTTGTGCTTTCCGACACCAACATGGCGGAGACCCAGGCACGCATGCCGAATCGAAACGGCATGAGCCTCGATCATGGTCTGTGGTCGGTTTCTGGCGTTCCGGATGTGAGTGGTTCTGCTTGCACCACTGACTGCAACGTGTTGGTCAACGTCGCCTCATCCTTGCCCGCCTACGCCATGAACGCCCACGGCAATCTCGCCGAGCAGGTGAGGGATTGGGGGCCATATCCAGGATTATGGACAGAGCCAGCAGCAGAGCCTGAGCAAGTGGCAGCGGCCAGCGCAGCAGTCGAGGCGGCTGTCGCGCCCGAGGCTGCGCTCACCGCGGGTGGCTGTTCGGGCTGCCATCAGATGGCCGGCCAACTAGTAGGGCCGGGATTTGCTGCCATCCGAGCGAAGTATGCGGGGCAGGAGCACGCGGCCTACGTACGTGACAAGATAGTGAATGGCGGCGCCGGGGTCTGGGGAAGCATGCCGATGCCTCCTATGCCCGCGGTGGATGAGGAGGCGCTGCAACAGATTGTGGCCTGGTTAACTTCAGGTGAAGAATAAAAAAGGAGTGATCGAGACGATGACAACGACCTATTCAAAGGGGATTTCGCGCCGAGGCTGGCTGCGCTGGACGGCAATACTGGGTGTCGCGGTGGCACTACCCAGCCGTGTGTGGGCAGCTGTCGCCAGACCGGAAGCGGCATTTGGCGCGACCGCACTGGATGACGCGCTGGCGGCGCTGGGTGATGCGCCGCAGATGCATGAGGGCATCCAGTTTACGACGCCTGATATTGCCGAGAATGGTGCCGTGGTGCCCATCCGGGTTGAAGTCGATTCCGAGGCCCTGCCGAATGTGTCCAAAGTTTCCGTGTTGGTGGAAATGAATCCCAACCCGTTGGCAGCCTCGTTTGATATCCCGCCCGGTACCGAGGTCTACATTGAGACGCGGGTGAAGGTGGCGCAAACCTGCACGCTTTATGCAGTGGCAGAGGCCGACGGACAGTTATACATGCAGTCGAGGGAGACCAAGGTCACTCTCGGCGGATGTGGCGGTTAAGGAGGGCACCATGGCAGGTCGAATCAAGATTCGCGCCCAGAAAAAGGGCGACGTGACAGAGGTTAAGGCATTGATGCGCCATCCGATGGAAACCGGAATGCGCAAGGACCAGGCGGGGGATCCTATCCCTGCGCATTTTATTACCGAGGTGGCGGTGTTACATGGTGATCAGCCTGTGATGCAGGGTCATTGGGGTGCAGCGGTGTCCGCCAATCCTTTTCTCGGCGTGCGTTTTGCAGGCGGGGAGGCGGGCGATACCGTGCGAGTCGTCTGGACCGATAATCAGGGCGGTACCGGCGAAGGTGAAACCACGATCCGCTGACCGTGAATGTGCGGGGAACAACTTTGAAGAAACGTAATTTGGGGTTCACATGGTTCGTGGCATGGCTGTGCGCAGCGCAGCTGGCGGCGGACGACGGGGTATTCGATCAGTACCGGGATCTGATGGGTGATGACAACCCGGCGGTTTTTGTTATCGATGAGGGGGAAGAGCTGTGGTTCGCGCCGCAAGGTCCCGAGTCTGCCACGCTGGAAGCCTGTGATCTGGGATTGGGCCCCGGGGTGACTTCGGGTGCCTATGTGCGATTCCCGCGCTACTTCGCCGATACCGATGCCGTGATGGATCTTGAATCACGCTTGGTCCACTGCATGACGACGATTCAAGGCCGGGATCTCGAGACTGTGACGGCTAAACCCTACTCACTGAGAGGGGATTTCGGGACAGAGATGGAAGCGCTCGTGACCTGGCTGGCAGCAGAATCGGAAGGTGCCACGATTGCACCCGAGCAAACTCACGCGGCAGAGCGCGCGATGTATTCCCTTGGCGAGGAGATTTTCTTCTATCGCGCAGGGCCCCATGATTTTTCCTGTGCCACCTGTCACGAGCAATCGGGTATGCGCATTCGCTTGCAGGCACTGCCTGATCTGACTTCCCACACCGGCGCCGCCGAGGCCTGGGGGAGTTGGCCCGCCTACCGTATTTCCCAGGGGCTGGTACGAACCATGGGATGGCGGCTTCGGGACTGCTTTCGGCAGCAGCGATGGCCCGAGCTGCAAATGGGCTCCGAGGCCAGCATCGCGTTACAAACTTATATGGCGGTGAATGCCGCGGGTGGGGTCATGACCGCCCCGGGGCTAAAGCGATGAGGTTTTCAAGCGTTGCAGTCACGGTTGCCCTCGGCGCGAGTACGGCGGCGTGGACCATCGCCTCTGACGATGTAGAGAATGTGTTGCAAAACTCCTTCGTCGCCAAGAATCAGGCCACCATGGAGCGGTTGGAACGCGATGCGGTGCAAAGCGCCTGCAGTGCGCCGCGGGGTATGCCCCTCGATAACGACATGCTGGCGTCATTGCGCGCAGAGCGCTTGGACGCGGTAGTGCTACCGGCAGATGGCCAATACCTGGGT
>Ga0255765_1002456_pt1 | contig 20893 bp, 14 predicted proteins | sample 041ome_8_FD_179965 | JGI IMG/M metagenome (GOLD analysis project Ga0255765, IMG submission 179965) | Coastal salt marsh microbial communities from the Groves Creek Marsh, Skidaway Island, Georgia - 041407BS metaG (version 2) | ecosystem: Environmental > Aquatic > Marine > Intertidal zone > Salt...
CGTCCAGCGTCCGTCGGTCCAGATGACACCCATCCGCCACGCTGATTTGCATCGGCGTCAGCGCGATTTGCAACCTCGCAAAGCTCGGATCCCTCGACAGCACGTGCTCGAGAAACAAAAATTTCCCTCCCGGTTTTAGCACCCGACGAATCTCTCGCAGCGTCCGCCCCTGATCGAGCACCGAGCACAGCGTCAACGTCGACACCACCGCATCCGCGCTCGCGTCCGGCAGCGGCAGCGCCTCACCCACGCCGTGCACGTATCTCGCGTTTATCTTCACCCGACCACCGTCGTTCGCCGCCGCCACGTTTTCTTCCGCGTACGCTCGCATCGAGTCGTTCGGGTCGACGCCGACCCAGTCCATCGTCTCCGGCCCGCGCGACGCGTTCGCGTAATACCGCGCGTTCGGCGCGCTCCCCGCCCCGATCTCGCACACCGTCATTTCCTTCGCCCCGTCGTATTCCGCCAGCAGGTCATCGATCAGAGCCCTCTTGCGCGCGCGCACCGCGTCTTCGAATCCATCCATCATCGTCGCCATGCCCTTCGCGAACGCCTCATCGCGCGTCGTCGAGCGCTCGACGTCGAACGTCGCCTCGTTCGCGTCGTCCGGCGCGATCAATCGCACCATCGCTCGCGCGTCGCTCCCGCGCGCGCAGCACGCGCACCCGAGCGCGAGCGCGAGCGTCTTTCGACGCGTCGTCGGTTCGGGACGGTTGTCCCGGTCGTCGCCGTCGCCGTCGCGCGCGCGCGCGGGGCGTCCGCGGGTCGTCCGCGCGCGCGCGACGCGCGGCGAACGATCGACGCGCGCGGTCGAGCGCGCGAGCGCGGTCGAGCGCATGGCGCGCGACGGAGTGCGGTCGACGGTTGACGTCCCGGGCCGCCGCGAGCCGCGCCGGGCTACGCGACGACTTCGAGTAATCTCTGGCTCGCCAAGCGCGCGGCGACGACGGCGAACGCGGCCTGGCCCCAGTCGTCGCCGTGAAGCGCGATCTCGGCGTCGCGCTCGGCGTCGACGCGGACGACGAGACGAGAGATTAACGCGCGCGCGTCGGCGGCGAGCCGAGGCGGCGGCGAGGACGGCGACGCGCGCGAGCGCAGGACGTGGAGGGCGTTGAACGACGCGCAGAGGACGTTCGCGCGGCCTTGGGCGTCGAAAACGGCGTCGTAGACGTCGGCGTCGAGGGCGAGGAGGAAATCGTAGAGATGCGTCGTCGCGGCGGCGACGGCGCTCGAAGCCGCGCGTTCGCTCGACTCCAACGCGGCGTCTTTCATCCACATCACGTACTGCGCCACGAGCGCGGGGTGCTGCGCCTCCATGCGCGCGATGACGTCTCGATCGCATCGGCGCTCGAATTCGTCGTCGCGCCGTCCCTCGAACGTCGCCACTCGCTCGCGCCAACGCGCCGCGCGCGTCACCGCGAGCGCCAACGCGCCCACCCTCAAATCCGGCTCGAACGCCCGCACGCTCGCCTCCAGCGCGCTCGCCCCGCGCTCGCCTCGCAGCACGCACTCCTCGCGCCACAAAAACTCGCCCTCGAGCGCTCGAAACCGCGCCACGACGTCCACGCCCGCGCTCGCCTCGCCCGCGTCGCCGAGCGCGTCCCGCGCCGCCGTCTCCTCCGCTCGAAATCGTCCGACGAGTCGCGCTCTTCGCGCCGCGTCCTCGCCTCGGCGCACTCGCGCGTCGTGTCTCAATTCCACCTCCTCCAGCTCTCTCGCCACCCCTCGCGCGCGTTTCGCGGCCCACGCGCGTTCCGCGTCTCGCGCCGCCGCCGCGACGTCCCGCAGCGTCGCCGCCGTCGCGCGCGTCGCCTCGCGCGTCTCCGCCGCCCGCGTCCACGCGTCCACGCACGCCGTCCACATCGAAACCGTGTGTTCGACGCCCAGCACCGCGAACGCGTCCGCGTCCTCGTCGCGCGTCAGCGTTCGCTCCAGCGCCGTCGCGATGCGCGTCGCGTCGTCCCGAAACGCGCGATGATTCGCCTCGCCCGCGTCGCCGAGCGCGTCCGCGACCGCGTCGACCGCGCGCATCAAAGCGTCGACGCGCGTTTCACCGCTGCGGCGCGTCGAGCGCGCCATCGCGCGCGGCGTCGACGCGCGCGGCGGCGATTCGCGCCGCGCGATGGCGCATTCGGGGACACATCGCGACGCATGGACGCCGACGCGCGCGCGTTCGACGCCGCGGCGACGGCGCTGCGCGGCGCCGAGCGCGCGAACGCCGAGCGCGCGCTGCTCGAGCTGCGCGCGCGTCGCGACGCGCGCGCGATCGCGCGCGGCGTCCTCGAACGCCCGCGCGAGAGCTCGACCGACGGACAGTTTCACGCCGCGCGGTGCTTTCGCGACGCGACGCTGCGAGACTGGGGCGCGATGGACGCGAGCGAGCGCGAGGCGTGTCGCGCGTTCGCGCTGCGATGGACGCTGGACGCGGAGGGCGCGGCGCGAGCGGTGAGGAATCAGATGACGGCGTGCTGCGCGACGCTGGTGAAGCGCGCGGCGGTGGACGCGGACGACGCGACGAAGATGGCGACGCTGGGGGCGTGCGAACGCGAGGTGCGGGCGAAGATGGAATCGTCGAACGGGGAATCGGACGCGGAGACGATGGGGCTGGAGGTGTTCGCGGCGATCGTGAGCGAGTTCGCGCCGGGGACGGCGAGCGAACTGGGGACGACGTGGGAGCGGCACGAAGGATGTCGAGCGAGCGCGGAGAAACATTTTTTGAAACCGTTCTTCGCGCACGGGTGCGAAGCGGCGAGACGGTGCGTGGAGACGGGGAGGGTGAGCGATGGGAGCGATCGGGGGGCGTGCGCGGCGGCGCTGCGGTTGATGAACGCGGTGTTGAGTTGGGATTTTAATAGAGACGTGAGTTACGGGTTTCGGGGACGGGCGTTTCCGAGCTCGGAGAGCGCGGCGAACGCGTTCGTGAAGCTCACGCCGGGAATGGAGTGGAGGGATGTGTTGTTGAATCCAGGCGCGCTGGATTGGTTGTTCGATTTGCACGCTGGGGCGGAGAGTGCGGTGTTGGCGGGCGGAGGCGTCGAGGCGAAGCGCGTCGCCGCGGCGAGTCGCAAGACGCTGAGCGCGCTCTGCACGCTCAGTGGATGCGTGTTTCCCCCGCGGGATGCGGACGATAGCCTGAGACAGGGCCATTTCGTGCGATGCGCGCGCGCGATCGCCAAGTATCTCTTACCGGCTGCGACGAGCGTGCGCGCGGCGTTGGAGGGGCACGGAGAAGACGCCCTCATCGACGGCTGCCGCTCCATGTCCGCGTTGGCGCTCGTGCACGACGCCAACGATTTCGCGAGTTTATCGCTCGGTCCGGAGTTGAACGAGCGTACCGCGCTAGACTTACTCGGCGAGCTCACGTTAGAGTGCTTGAATCAAGACGCGCTGTCGGTGCAGTGCGAGGGCACGGTGACGGATGATTGTTTAAAGATGCTCCTCGAGGCGTGGGCGTCGTTGGTGAACAAGGGCATGAGCGCGCCGGGAGGCGTGGAAACGGCGGTTCCGAGCGCGGTTTTAGAAGGAGCGGCAAATATTTCGCACGCTTACGTCGTCGCTGGGTTGAAAGCCGCGCGCGAGGGCGCGCACGAAGAGGACGATGGGCACGAAGAGGAGGGCCAAGCCGGGGCGGCGGCGCTCGACGCGAGACTCGAACTCGCCGCCCAAGTCTTGCGCGCGCATCCCACGACGACTTTACCGACGCTGCAGCACGTTTTAGTTGAAAAGCGAAACTCGCTTCCCGCGTGCATGGCGAGCGGTCAAGACCCGAGTGAGTTGTTGGAGGAATTATGGTGGCTGACGCGCCTGGCTGCGCACGTGCTCGCGGATGACGGCGACGGCGAAACGCCGATTCCACCAGACTCCCTCGCTGCGGCGTCCGCAGCCACGGCACCAGGCGCACCAAACTGCGTAGTGGAACTCGCGCGAGCGTTGATCGATTTCGGTTGCTTGGCGCTCGACGCCAACGCGCGCGGCGCGCTGTCGCCTCGCCTGCTCGAAACCGTCGTGTGGGCGCTCGCGCGTTGGGCGGATACGTATTTGATTCCAGAGGATTCCGGCGGTAGCTTACACGCTGCGGTGTACGCCGCCGCTGGAGGCGTGCGACGAGGTGCTGACATCGCGAACAAGCTCGCTGAGAACGGTGGGGGAATGTTCAGCGAAAGAAACGGTGGCGTGGAGGCGCTCGACGCGCTCGTGCAAATCGGCGTCAAGGCGCTCAGCGATTGGCCGGGGGAGACGAGTTTACAAAAAACAATCGGATTCGTGTTGTTTCCCGTGCTCACGCGACGAAAGACGCTGTTGAAGCACTTAGTAAACATGCCTTCGTGGGATGCGTTGCGTCAGGCGTGCGCTGGGGCGCATCGTGAGCGCGGCGTCGTCGCGTTCCCGCCCGAGGTCCATCGCGGTTTGAGCGAGTGCGTCGGGCGCGTCGCCGCGAGCGTGATTGATCCCGCGCAGTGCGAGGCGTACGTGAACGCCCTCATCACGCCCCCGGGCGAAGTCATCGCCGCGGTAAGCGTCGATCGTGAGGGTTTACATCACCCCGAAGGCGAGGCTCGAGCGTGCGCCGCGCTCGAGGCGTTGCGAGGCGTCGTGCGATCGACGAATGGAAAGAGCCAACCGGCGGTTTTCAACTTTTTCGTCGCAGCCGTCGATCACTTGCTAAATTTGCAAACGCTCGCGAAAGATTTAGGACGAGTGATGAAGCTATTGCTGCGCCTGACCGAGGAGTTCGTCGAGGCCAACTCGCCGTATCTCAACGCCCAACAAGTGGATTGGGTGTGTCGGTATTGCCTGCGCGTGGTGGAGACGTACGCGAAATCCGGCCGCGGCGCCGTCAAGTCGGAAGCCGGCGCGCTATTGAGTCAAGAGGCGGTAAAAGAGGCGTATAAAGAAGTTCGCGCGCTATTGCGCATGCTCACGCACATGTCGAGCGGAAACTTACACGACGCCATCATCGAGAGCGCGCCGCCCGACCAGGCGGCGGCACTCGCGGAACAAATCGACATCGCTCGCGTCGTCTTCGCCGGTTTGAACGCCGTCATCCCGCTCATCACGGATGAATTGCTCAAGTTCCCCAAGCTTTGCAGACAATATTTCGAGCTTTTGGCGTACATGCTCGAGGCCTACCCCAAAAAAGTCGCGCAGCTAGCGCCCGACTTATTCGGCACCCTCATGTCGACGCTCGAATTCGGCTTGAAGCACGCCGACGAGACGGTGAGTAAGGAGAGCATGACTGCGCTCGGCGCCCTGGCCACGTTCCAATGCAACAGTGCGAAGACACAAACCATCGGTTTAGGCGCACACATGGCCCCTAACGCCGAGGGCGTGTCCATCCTCGCCCATCTCATGCGCCTCTTGTTCCACCGTCTCGTCTACGAGGAAGCCGTCTTCAATCTCGTCGACGAAGCCGCCGACGCACTCCTCCCCATCATCCTCCACGAGCGCCCGGCGTTCCAAAATCTCGCCTCTGCCTTCATCTCCGCCGTCGCCGACGAGCCACGAAGCGTCGATTTACTCCAAAACGCCTTCGTCGCCCTCACGAGCGCCAACGGCCTCGCCGAGGGCGTCGACCGCGTCAACAAGCGTCGCTTCCGTCGCAACCTCGCCGATTTCCTCACCGTCGCTCGCGGCGTCTTGCGCACGCGTTAGCCTCCATCGCGCGGATTCTATTAGCTCGCCCTCGATTCGCATTCATCATGAAAGAATCAATCATCTTACAAGCTAGGAGCTCGCGCGGCGAGCTCTATCTAAATCTCTTAGGGTTTCATTTCATCTTCGCGCCGCGCCGACCGATCGCGCGCCGCCGTCCTCCCGAACGCCCTCCGCATAAATCTTACGTAAACGCGCGCGCGCACCATCCGCCGCGAGTCCATCACGCCACGACGCAATCCACGTCGACCTGGCACGCGTACACCACCTCCTTGAGCGTAAACTTTTTCGCCTTCGACATCGGTCGACACGCCTCGATCACCACGCGATCGCCCACCTTGCACGCCTCCGCGGCGTCGTGAAACATGAATTTTTTGCTCACGTTCATGCGCTTCACGTACTTCGGGTGCGGCACCTTGCGATCGACGCGCAGGGTTTTCGATTTCGCGCCCGAGCGCGCGACGACGACGCCCTCGAGGGTTTGCGCGGCGGCGACGACGGCGAGCGGCGCGCGGGCGCGACGTGCGGACGTCGCGCGGGGCGCGCGCGCGAGGGCGGACGGCGTGAATTGCGCGCGGGTCTGCGCGGCGGCGAACATCGTGTGCGTGTCGCGCGTCGCGGGGTGACGCCGCGTCGAGGACGCGCGCGCGAGGGGTGATTTTCGCGGTTGGCGCGCGCGCGGGTGTGATTTTCGGTCATTTCGTGAGTGAGACATTGATTACAGGCGCGCCGTCGGCGCGCGGAGGAACGAACGAGCGAACGAGCGTCGAGCGTCGAGGCGCGGACGTCGAGGGCGACGATGACGACGTCATCGACGGGTGGCGCCGGCGAGAAAGGCGGCGCAGACGCACGCGGCGCCGGCGAGGGCGAAACCGACGAATTGGCGCGACTCGACGCGAGAGAGGTCGAGTTGTTGCTTGTGGAAGCTCGTCGATAAGGCGTCGACCTTGGCGGTGAGCGATTGGAGCTCACGGATGAGAAGGTCGGACTCTTTGATGCGAGAACCGCCGGGAGTGGTGATCATTTGATCGCTCGCGGAGATGGTTTCCACGGAGGCTTGGCGTTGGAGCTCGCCGAGCTTTTCGACGCGGTTGGCGAGCCAATCAAACTTCATCTCCAAACCGTGCGCGTTGAGGTTTTCGCGCGAGGCGTTCGGTGACGTGCGCTTACCACTCGGACTCGTGCGGCGACGGCTCGGGCTCGCCATGCGGTCCATGTCGCACGACTTGCCGTTGCGGCTCGGGCCGCGGCTCAAGCTTCGCGGCGGCGGCGTGTAAAATGTCGTATCTCCCGGGCCGTCGAGACCGTAGCCACCCCAGTTCGCGGGCGCGGCGGAGCGAGGACGGGGCGGGTGCGGCGGCCGGCCACCGCTGTCGCTTCCCCCGGGCGACGAGCGACGCCGACTGTGACCGTTGGCGCTGTGCGGCGATCCGACCTCGTCGCTCGACGTGTCCGAAGCTTCGGTGTTGGACGTCAGCATGGCCTCCGTGATCGGGAATCGTTCCTTCAAGTCATCCGTGAGCGATGAGAGCTCTTTCGTGAGCTGCTCAAGCTGAACTTGTTCGATGTAGGAGTGCGCGATGTAGGTGCCGTTGAGACCGAGCTTTTTCCCCGCCTCCTCCACCGCGGAGCGCAGGCGCCCTTGCACTTGAACAAAGGATCGATCGAGGCCTTCGACCCAATCGACCTTGATCGTCAGTAAGTCGTCGCTGTACTCTTTGCTTCGACGTTTCATGATGGCGCCGACGACGTAGCCGAGGGCCATGAGACCGCCGAGAATGCGAACGCCGACTTCAAACTTGATGCGCGGCGAAATCATAATCGGCCCATCCGTCACCGTCTCGGCGAACATTAGCGTGTAGTGCCCGTCGCGATTACGCATTCTGAGCCAAGAAGTGCACGTCTCGGGGTCTTCGTTCGGGGGCAACAGATAAATATCCGCCGTCTCGATTTCGTCCGTGACTTGGCAATCCTTGCCCAAGACGGCGTGGATGCGCGCCTCGTCGGGGACGCGGTCGGATTTCAAAATATACGTCGGATCTTGAAACCCAGCGAACGGGTTGAACGAGTTCACCACCTTCAAATGCGCGGTGCGAAGATCGGGCTCGATGAACGCCTTGTACATCGGATACACCGTCTCGCTAATTTGGTGAATGATGCTCTCCGGCGCCTGACCGCTTCGATTAATGTCGCGCAAAACGCGCTTGACCAAATCAAAGTGCACCCCTCCCGTGACGCTCACCCTGAGGTCCAACATCGGTCGTAGCTTTTCGTTCAACGCGTATATACCCTCTAAAATCACAACCTTGGACGCTGGACACGGCACCGTCACGTAACCCGTCCGTTTACTCTCCTTGTAATCGTACACCGGCGTCTCCACCGTCTCCCCGTTCTTCAACCCTTTCAAATTCTCCAACAGGCACGCGTAATCCGTCAACCTCGGATCGTCAAAGTTCCCCTCCAGCAGCATGCTCGAGTCGTTGTACATGTCCATCGACAGCGTCACCGCTCCCGGCATGAACTCTTGAATCTTACTCGTGAACACCGTCTTGCCCGCCCCGCTCGGCCCCGCGACGCCCACCACGATCGTCCTCTCCGGCGCCGACGCCTTCAGCAGCTGTATCGCGCGTATCGTCAGATAAAACCCCTTATCAAAGCTCAGCTGTTCGTCCACGCGCGCGATCTCCGCCCGCGTCGCGCCGTCCCTCGTCTTCTTCGTCACCAGTCGCAGCGCATCCTTGATGAGCCCGCTCCCGCCCCCGGGCGACCCGACGCGCGGGCCGTGGCCGACGACGCGCGCGCCGATCGTCCCGTCGCGACGCGCGGCCTTTTCCTCCGTCGTCCCTCTTCCGCCCGCGTCGAGCGCCGCGTCGGCGAGCGCGTCGTCGATCGCGCTCGCGGTGACGGACTCGAGCGCGCGCGCGCCGTCGGTGCGCTCGAGCGGCGACACCGGCGACATCGCGCGCGAATCGAGCGCGGAACGACGGGGGAATTCGCGAATTCGCCGATTCGCCGCGCGGGCGGCGCCGAGCGCGCGCGCGGCGAGCGCGTCGCGTCGTGCGGACGCGCGCGCGGCGGCCGGCGCCGCGACGTTTGAATCCGTGCGATGCATGGGGTTCGCGTTGGTTATTATACGCTAGGGTTCGGTGTGGTTTTATTTATGCACGTCGCGCGCGGCCGCGGTCGCGACGACACGGCGCGGGACTTCGCGGCGCGCGGGCGCGGCGCGCGACGCGAAGCGACGCGATCGCGACGCGCGACGCGACGACCCGAAATTCGCGGCGGCGAGCGCGACGCGCGGTGGCGCGAACGCGCGCGCGCGCGCGACGCGAGGGCGATCAATCCGCGGGGCGTCCGACGCGCGAGAAATATCTCGGCGCGCGATGGGCGCGTGTGCCTCGAAAGACGCGAGCGAACCGACGCGAACGATCGTGGTGGTGTCGAGGACGCCGTCGGTGACGTCGAGCGCGTCGACGGGCGACGAGGGGGGCGCGGACGCGGCGGGTGAGGAGGACGCGGCGGCGACGACGCGCGGCGCGCGGGACGGCGAGGCGCGAGGGGAGGTCGCGGTCGTCGCCGACGCGCCGGAGGTCGAAGAGACGGCGCGGGAAGAGGAGGAGAGGGCGTCGGAGGTAGAGGCGGAGGCGGCGCGCGAAGAGGAGGCGGCGACGATCGAGGCGCTGAGACGCGCGCTGGAGGCGACGCTGCCGGCGTCGTCGAAAACCGGCGCGGGATGGTCGTCGGAGACGATGAAGGAGCGGCCGTATCGCGGCGGTGGGGCGTCGACGTCGTCGGGGTCGAGGTCGAGGAGAGCGCGCGCGACGAAGGCCTCGACCGCGGACGTGGACGCGTACAACAAGAGCGACGAGGAGGAATCGACGCCGGCGGCGCGTCCGCCGGTGGATAGGGAGACGGCGGCGCGACGGGCGAGGCGTGAGTTGCGAAAACAAGCCCGAGCGGCGGCGGTGGTGCAAGAGAAACCGAGACGGGACGAGGAAGACGACGACCAGAGACTCCCGGAAGTCGTGACGCCGCGATCGAGCTTGCGAATCAAGCTGCCGCCGCGGTCGACGGAGAGACAAAAAGACGCCAACCGGTGGATCGCAGAGGGTAAGGATTCGTACGAGACGCAATTAGATAAACTTCTCGCCGTCGCCGAACGCGCTGGGTCGACAGCCGAGCGCGTGCGGGACGAAATTAATGACTTGGGCTTCCGCGTGGACAACTTAAAGTTGAAACCAGTCGCGCCTTGGGAGGAACGAGGGAGTTCGTGGGCGGGTGACAGACACTCAAAGAGCGCTCGCTCGGAGCGCTCGAGCAGTGCGGGGACGATACTCAATCCTAAGAATAAAAATTCGCGCGAGATGCGCGTGAAGTTTGAAAATGTGAGCAACAACGGCGAGGGATCAACACCGACGTCGCCGGAAAAGCCACCGAAACTCGTCACGTCAGTCCTGCGCTCCGATTTGCTCAAGTCAGTGGGTGAGATGAGCACGAATGAAAAGCTCGAACGACTCGGATTGAAGACTGTTTTTGAAGACGAGGGTGGTGTGAGCGATGACCACGCCTCTGCTGGTAGTCCGTTCCCGGTGCGACGCTCGCCCTCGACGCCGGCGACGAATCGCCGCGTTTGGCACGAGCGCTCGCCGGCGCAAGCCAAATCAATTTACAGCGATGAGGATGACTATGGGTTCGCCCCACCACCGAGCGTAGGGAGTCATAGAGGAGACGCGAACGCGGTAGAGTCACCGAGGAATTACGTCGAAAAGCTCAAAGCGCAGGCCAAATTAGCACGCGCGGAGAGCGCGAAGACTTGGAAGCCCGGCGTCGGAGTCAAGTTTGGCGCGCAACTTTGAGTCTAATCTATTGTAACAACTATTCTAATGTACTAGCAAGCCAATATTTGCTAACGCTTGCGTTTTTTCAAAGCCTTTTTATTCTTGGTCTTCTCTACAGCTATCATTTTTTCGACGCCGAGTAACACGAGCTCGAGCTCCATGACACTCTCGTGCAACGCCTCGGGATTAATCCACGCAAAACGCGCCAAGGCTTCGACGATTTGCACATACTCCGCAGGGCAAGCGTCGAATACGTTGTTCGCGCTCGCCGCGGGTAAGTACGATCCAGCGGTGCGCACACAGATGTGCTCATCGATGATTTTGGCGGTGCGCTCGGAGCCGTCGTCGTAACCTTTCCAATCGGGATCGAGTCGCAACACGGCGTTCAAGTGCTCTTGCTCGCGAGCCAAGTCACTGATCGTCTCCTTAATGTACGAGATTCGTTCATTGTTGGTAAATTCTGCGTTCAAATCCGGATCCTCGGTTTCCACGGCCTTTAAAATCGTTCGTATCAATCTCTTGGCTAGGGCGCCGTCGAACGCGTCGTCCGACTTGAAAGTCGCCGCGAGAACACGGCGCACCAGCGAATCTAATCGCATGCGTGAGATAATCTGCTGGCCGCCGACCGCGTGCACAATACTTTCTTCCTTCTCGTGCATGAAAATGTTCACATTGCGAGCGATGAGTGAGCTCGCGCGTTCATCGGTGACGTGACGCAACGCGAGACCGCCCGCGCGAAGACGCACCGATCGCACGCACGCGCGTCGAAGCTCATTATTGAAGTCAACACCCACCTCTGGGTTCGCGAGCCTGAGCTCGTCGATGACGGCATGCGCGCAGTGAACGCGCACACGCGTCTCGTATGACTCGGCGAGCGCGTGTTTTGCTTTCAAACACTCGAGCTGAGGATCCGTCGTGGACGGCGCCGGCGGCGGTGGCGGCGCCGGCACCGACGCGTCGGCGTTCAATCTCGTCGGTGGTACGACTTTCAACAGTTTCTCTTCGATTCTGTTGAATGGAAACGGCATAATACGACCGCTCAATAGTCTGTGATAAGCGAATCGAATGTGACGATCCTTGTCGCAATCGTCGAGCTTTGACACGTAGTCCTCGCTCCACGGCAGCGCCGGCGCGCCCAAAGCCCCGACGCCGCGCGCCCAAGCGCTCCATCCACCCGGAGGCACGCCCTGGATCGATGGACGAACGATTTTACCCAGAACACCATTACGCGAAATTTGAACGCGCGCTTGCGTGTGCGTTCTCCCGTCTAAACCGTACAAAAACTTCAGCGCCACGACGACGTACGCCAGGAGCGCCGACTCGGGCGCGCCGACGACATTTTTCGCGCCGTATCGTAAAGCTGGCGACAAGTAAACCGAAAGCGTTCTACGCGCTGCGTGTAATACTTGCGAGTCCAAATTGAACAGCGTTCCCACGTATCGCGTCAATATCGCCGCTGCGTTAATCGGCGGCAACTGCGCGTCAATTTTCGCCGCCGCGAACGCCGCCGCCGCGACGATGCGCTGCGGCGTGGGTATCCTCTTCGGATGCTCGAACAGAAATATTTCATCCGACGGAAGAAGCTCCACGGTGTTCTCGCCGCAGTGCTCGTGAACGACGTCGTACACGTTCAAGTACGGCAACGATCCCTCCGCCGCCATCTTCGCGAGCTCAAACGGCAAAATCGCCGCGCGGCGCCGCGCCAACGCCAAATACAACAGTCCCAAGCTCATCACCATCGGCAATCGATCCTTGACGAACCGCGCCGTCGTCGATTTCGTCCGTTCGTCTTCGTCGCCGTCGTCCGCCTCGCCGCTCGCCGTCGTCGTCGTCGTCCCTCCGCCCTCGCGCTCGAGCGTCCCGCTCGCTCGCAGATACCGTCCCCACACGTCTCGCACCGCGTTTTCCAATCCTTTTTCGCTCGCGTCTCGCGCGTCGTCCATCAGCGTCGCCACCGCGCGCGTCTGCGTCATCAACACCGCCTGAAACGCGCGCGCGTACGCCTCCGCCGCCGTCCCGGGGTCGCGCGCCGCGTCTCGCGCCCGCTTCCCCGCCCGCGTCGCGCTTTTGCGCGCGCTCTTCGCGCGGCGCGCGCGCAGGCTTCGTCCGCTCACGCGTCCCGCGCCCGGGACGAACGCGTCGCCGTCGTCCGCGTCCTCGAGCCCAATCTCGGCGAGATTTGCGATTTGCGTTTGGCTCTGCGTCCCGCAGCGCACGCAGACGTAGAAGCCGGCGTCGGAGGGCGCGAAGGAGGCCGCACCGCGAGCGCGGCACGTCGCGCACGCGATCTCATCGCGGGCGGCGTGGAGGGACATCGCGCGCGCGCGGCGAAGTGCGGGCGTAACCGACGCGAGACGCGAGCGAGGCGAAGACGGGCAAAAGTGATTAAAGGAGAGTCAATTCAATCGCAACTACGCAACTACGCAGAGAAAGGTTTGATTTTGAGACGATCAGCTGAACCCGTCGTAGTCCTCGGGTTCTTCCCACGTCGTCTCGCCCGTGGTGGTGTTGTAATAGTAGGTGTATCCCTCCGGGCTTTGGTGCGTCTCCCAGAGGGGCTTGTACGGCGTCAACCCGCCGGAATCTTCGGGCGGGTGATACGCGCCGTTGGATGGGATCCCGGCGCCGCCGCCGACGGCGTTGGGGTACTTGACCGGGTTCACCTGCGCGTCGATGAACTCGTTGACGGCGCGCACGGCGTCTTCGATTTGCCGCGGGTCGCCTTGGATGCGAACCATGCCCGTCTCTTTGATGATGCTCAGCTTCGCGCCGGTTTGCGCGGCGAGCGAACGAATATTTTCCCCACCCTTACCGATGATTCGACCCTCTTGGCCTTGCGCCGAAATCTCCGTGGACGACTGCGCGCCCGACGTTCCCATTCCCACGGGTTCGTTCGTCGCGTCGAGGACTTCCTGAAGCAACGTTCGGGCGACTTCGCACCCCGACGCGTCGCCCGTAATTTGCACGCGACTGTTCGGTCTATCGACTTGCATGCGCACGCCGCTCTCTTCTTGCAACCTACGAATCGTCTCTCCGCCTCGACCGATAATCTTACCGAACTGGTCCGGCTCGACGGGGACGAAAATCTCGGCGCCCGCCGCGTCGCGACCGCCGCCCGCGCCGCGCGGCGCCTGCGCCGCGCGGCTCGCGCTTGATTGTCCGATGATCGCGTACACCAACTGCGACGCGTGCGCGACGCGTTCGGGCGCGCCACTGATCGTGATCCTTCGCGGTTGTCCCGGGCCGACTTCGTTTTGGTTTTGAATCTTCACGATGGCCCCGCTTTCGGTTTGTATGCTGTTAATCTTTTCCCCGCCGTGTCCGATCACCTTACCCGCGCTTTCGTTCGGACACATCACGTACTCCGTCACCGAGCTCGGGTCCATCGCCTGCACGCCCGCGACCGCGCGCGGCGGTCCCGGCGGCCCCGGCGGCGCGCCGTACCCGACGCTCCCCGGCCCAAACTGCGGCGCCGCCGCGACGCCGCCGCCGTACCCCGCGCTCGCGCCGCCGAACCGTCCCACCGCCGCCGGCGGCGGCGGCGGCGGTCCTCCCCCCTGCATCGGCGCTCCGTACATCCCCTGTCCCTGTCCGTACACCATCCCGGCCGCCGTCGGCGCCGCCGCGCTCGCGCTCGCGTTCGCGTTCGCCCTCGCCGCCCGTCTCGCCCTCGGATCCGCCCCCGATATCACCCTCGCCGGCGCCTGTCCGCGCCCACCTCGCGCCTGTTGTCCATGTTCCTGTCCCTGCCCTCCCTGCGCCATCGCCTCGTTCACCTGTCGCAGCAAATTCGCCAAATCCGGCGCCGCGTTCGCGTTCGCCCGCGTCGCGCCCTCGTCGCCGCCGCCGCCGAACCGCGCCGCCGCCCGCGCGCGATCGTACGGCCCCGTCGCCGTCACCGCGCGCCGTCCATCGTTCGCCGCGACCCGACGTCCGCGATCGTACTCGTCGTCCCGCCTGATTCCGCGCGCGTCGTCGACGGCGTCGTCAGTCGTCGTCATCGAGATCAAAATCATCATTCGATCGCGTCGGTGCCGCGTCGCGCACCGCGTCGCGCGCCGCGTCGCGCGCCGCGTCGACGCGAGACGCGATCGGTGTCGTCGTCGCGTCGCGTCGCGTCGTCGCGTCGCGCGAATCACGCACCGGTGCGCCATGTCGAGTCGGAATCTGCGGCGCCGCCGGAATCGACATCGAAATCACATCGCGTCGCGTCGCGTCGGCCCGTCTCGCGCGCCGCGACGCGCGCGCGATGCGCGCGGTGCGCGCGTCGCCGTCGCTGGCGCGGCTGACGCGGTCGACGCGACGACGCGACGCGACGAAGACGCGACGCGCGTCGTGGCGAATGAGCGACGGCGGCTCGAACGACGACGACGACGCGCGGGACGATCGGCGCGACGCGCGCGCGCGAGAATCGGCGCGACGCGAGCGTCGACGCGCGCAGGCGAGCGACGAGGGCGAGGCGTCGCACGACGGGTTCGGGGAGGCGCCGCGAGGGCGGCTGGCGCGGGAGGGCGCGGAGGACGCGCGGCGACGCGGCCGCGGGAGCGAGCGCGAGGCGCGGTACGATCGAGCGGCGGCGAGGCGCGAGCGGGGGGTGGCGCCGACGATCGCGGAGGGGCTGGTGGGGGAGATCGTGTACGGGACGAATCCGGTGCTGGAGGCGCTGCGGCGGAATCGACGCGCGCTGTTCGCGCTGTACGTGCAGACGGGCGAGGGCGGCGCGGCGAACGGAGGGAAGGGCGCGGGCGCGGAGTCGGAGATCTTGCGGTTGGCGGAGGCGCGCGCGGTGACGGTGAAGCGCGCGAGCAAGCACGATTTAAACATGGCGTGCGATAATAAACCGCACCAGGGCGTGTTGCTCGACGCCGAGGCGTTGGAGATTCCGACGCTGGAGGACTTACCGAAGTGGGACGGGCGAGGCGAACCCCCGGTGTGGCTCGCGCTGGATGAAATCGTGGATCCTCAAAATTTGGGCGCCGCCCTGCGAAGCGCGCACTTTTTAGGCGTCGACGGCGTCGTCTGTTGCGCCAAGAACAGCGCCCCGTTCAACGCCACCGTGAGCAAAGCGAGCGCGGGCGCCATGGAGGCTCAGGTCGTCCATCAGACGGGCGTCATGCACAGATTTTTAGCCAAGGCTCGAGACGAGGGCTGGGACGTCGTCGGCGCCGCCGCCGACGCTCGCGCCGAGGACGTCTCCGATTTCTCCGTGCGCGCGCCGACGATTCTCGTCATGGGCAACGAGGGCTCGGGTTTGCGCACCAACGTCCGCCGCGCGTGCAACCGCTTGATAGAGATCCCTCGTTCGGCGTCTTCCGCCGCGGGCGTGGACTCTCTGAACGTCTCCGTCGCCGCCGGCATTCTCATTCACCGTCTCGTCGCCGCGCGTCGGTCGCGCGCGTGATCTGTTCTTGTACAGTTGTATGTGTATTACATAGCGTTAAACATTTTCAATATACGTTTAAACCCTCATATTATGAAAATTTATTCCGACCGACCAGACCCCGAGAGACGTCACGCGCGCGTCCCTCCGCACACGCGCGCGCGACGACCGCGCCGACGTCCTGCCGCGCGCGCGCGCGCCGTGAACGCATTTCCGCGCGTCTTCGCGCGTTTCGGGCGCCGAGCGCGACGCGAGCGCGACGCGAGCGCCGCGGATGGTGATCGGAACGCGATCCGCCGCGACGACGATGACGCTCGGCGCGCGCGCGACGACGACGCTCGGCGCGCGATCGAGCGCGCGATCGACGCGCGCGGTGATCGGTAATCGATCGCGCGTCGCGCGGGCGGCGAGCGGGACGGCGCGGGCGGAGCCGCGACGATGGACGCCGAGCGCGGCGGCGGCGACGAGGGAGACGAGGACGACGCGAGAAAAGCGAGGGACGACGACGCGACCGCGCGCGGCGAGCGAGGAACCGACGACGAGGAGTGAGAGCGTGACCACAGCACAGAGCGGGGAGATGACGAGCGAGGCGAAGCAGAATCGGGACGTGGCCATCGTCGCGGCGTGCTTGGGGGTGTCGTGCGCGTTCGGCGCGGGGGTCGGCGCGGTGGAGGGCGCGGATAAGGCGAGCGAATACTTTGCGGGGTACCTGTTGGAGCAGAGTTTGAGTGTGGATAATTTATTCGTCTTCGTGCTGTTGTTTGAGTATTTCAAGGTGCCGCCGGAGAGGCAGACGAGGGTGTTAAACTACGGCATCGTCGGGGCGCTGGTGATGCGAGCCGTCATGGTCGGGGCCGGGGTGGAGTTGATTGAAAATTTCCAACCCATTCTTTTGGTGTTCGCGGGTATTTTGATTTTTAGTTCGTACAAGCTACTCGCGGAAGGGGAAGAGGAGGAGGAGGACATGGGGGATAACGCCATCGTGAAGTTTGTCGGAAACTTTTTGGAGGTGAGCGAAGATTACGACGGCGATAATTTCTTCACCGTGCAAAACGGGGTGAAAATGGCGACGCCGCTGTTGCTCGTGCTCGTGGTGGTGGAGATTAGCGACGTCGTCTTCGCCGTGGATTCCATCCCGGCGGTTTTCGGAGTGACGAAGGATCCGTTCATCGTGTACACCTCAAACTTGTTTGCGATTCTATCCCTTCGACAGCTTTACACGTTGATTTCCAAAGCCGTGGGGGAGTTGAAGTACTTGCAAACCGCCGTGGCGCTCGTGCTCGGCTTTATCGGGGCCAAGATGATCGTCGAGTACGCGGGCGTCGAGATCCCAACCGAGGCTTCGCTCGCCGTCGTCGTCACCATGCTCGGCGGCGGCGTCGGCGCCAGTCTCATGTTGCCGTCCGAGGACGAAGAGGGCGAAGAGTAATGTCGACGAGAACGGTTACGTCTAAGTTTCGTCTAAGTTGTAAAAATCTAAATCACAACCGCGCATCTAGAGTCGTCAGCACCTTGGCCACGCCTCGACTGAGGCTTTCGTACTGCAGCGCCAATCCTTTGTAGTCGTGAAGCAACCTCGCGACGTCGCCGACGGTCAAGTCTTCCACCTTGGCGTACAGAAACTTATAGTCCGAACTCAAAGTCAAGTTTCCAGCGACGTCGAGCGCGGTGAGTTGCGTCGCGCCCTCGGCTTCGACGTCCTCGGTCGTGCGCCACGGAACGTACGGCGCCGCGGCGCGAGACGTCGGCGTGTGCAAATTATCGTCGTCGGTCGCGTAGTCGCCGACGCCACCGCCAGCGTTCTTCGGTATTTCCCTGGGCGTCGTCGACGTGTCCCCACCTTCGAGCGCGCTCAACGCCGCGCTCATCTCCTCGACCGAAATCTGCGGCGGCGGCGTGGACGGCGGCGGGTTCTCCGCCGACGCCGCCTCGACCGGCGTCTCCGCTATTTCCTCGTCTTCGTCTAAATCCACGCTCGCCAACACCCCGTCCTCGTTCATCACCCTTTCAAACATCTCGACATCCATGTTTGTGAAATCGTTCGCCGCACATCGCCCCAAAAACCGCGCCGCGCTCACGAGGTTGGTGAAAAAGTACGCCGCCTCGCTCACCAATCGCGACTCGCCGCGAAATCTCTGAATGTACTTTAAATTACTCTCCAACCGCCCCGGATTCGCTCGCATCGCGACGTAAATCAACACCGGCAAGAAATCGTCCGCCCCCCCGTCCGAACCCTGCCGCGTCGTCAGCGTATTATTGATTATTCGACACGTATTCAACACGCACACCAACTTATCCCGCGGCGCCTTGAACTGATTCATCTTCCCCAACTCCACCTCCGCCAGCGCCCACGACGCGCTGCACTCCCCGATGTCCAGATGTTTCGGTTCTATTATTTTCTTCAGCGTCTCCACGCGTTTCGCCAGCCTTTCGTCCCGCGCTCGATCTTCGCGTCGTCTCGCGAAGACGCCCGCGTGCGCCTTCGTCATGACGTACTTTTCCAATCCCTCCCCCGACGCGTCCAATTCCGCGATCGACGCCCCTCGCCACGCCGGGTGTCGCTCGAACGTCGCCTCCGTGTCGCGCAGGAACGTCTGCACGCGCCGCGCCACGCGAAGGATCGCGTCGTCGTCGCCATCATCGTCGTCTTCGCCATCAACCGTCGTCGTCGTCGTCGAGGCGTCGTCGTCGAGGCTCGCGATGAACGTCTTGACGTCGCGCACGAGCGCGCCGGCGCTCGGTTGACGCATTTTTTCCAGAAACGTCTGGAACGTCAGCACGGCCGGCGCGGGAGAGGACGACATCGCGAGTGGACGCCCGATCGAACGGCGCGCCGAGGAATGCGGCAATCGGGCGCGACTGATGAGTGCTCGATTGATGAGTGAATGAACGCGCTCGGACTTTTCACAACGAACGACTAGTGGTGATTCGATTTGAAACGCGCGATGCGACGCGAACGATGGGATCTATCGAACGATTAATCGAACAAGTCGAAGTCCATGTCGGCTTCTTCTTCCTCTTCGGCTTCCGGAGCCGCCGCGGCGGCCGCGCCGCCGGCGTCGCCGCCGCCGTCGCCGCCGCCGCCGCCGCCGCCGCCGCCGCCCGAGGGCACGGACGCGAGCTTGGCGTTACCTTCAGCGATCAATTCCGCGACGTCCTTACCCTCGATTTCCTTGAAGAAGGCGGAGAGCTTGGAATCGTCGACCTCCGCCGCGGCTGCGTTCGAACGAAGCGCGTCGTCGTCTCGTCAGTCGCGCGTCTCTCGAGGCGCGCGTTCGCGTCGCGTCGCGTCGCGTCGCGCGTCGTTCGCGACGTACCTCCGGCGAGAATCGCCTTCACATCGGCCTCGGAAGGAGATTCCTTCCCGGCGAGTTGCGCCTGCGCGTCGCGAAGCGAGAGTCCGCGTCAGTCGTCGTCCCCAAAGCCCTAGCCCCATCGTTCGCCGTCCCGCGTCGCCCGCGCTTCCGACCCCTCGCGTGCCCGCGCGCGCGTTCGCGCCGTCCCGAAACGAACGAACGCTTCCTCTCGCTCGCGTCCCTCGAGCGTTCCGGCGCGCCTCCCATCGCGCGTCCCCGCGTCCCGTCGTCGTCCCGCGCGCGATGCCCTCGCGCGCTCGTTCGCGATCGCACGCACCAGCAAGTACGCGGCGACGTATTTCATCGTGTGCGGTGTGCGTGTGTGTGTGGTGAATTACTGTGCGTTCGTGTTCGTAGCCGAGAACCGAGGTTCTGCCTTAGCGTGATGAGCAAACGACGCGCGCGCGCGAGAGGCGGGGCGCGCGCGATCCGCGTCGCGCGCGCCGTCGAGTCGGTCTGAGATGAACACGGACCGGACGGGGCGCGTGATGGGTCCGTGTGGTGCTTGAATACGACGGACGAGGGTTCGCGATTCGCGACGACGACGCGCGCGCGAGAGCGCGACGCGCGCGCGAGGGACGGCGCGAGCGCATGGCGGGGTGGTTCTATCGCGCGATGCACCGCGAACCGGTGGTGATGTGGTCGTGCGCGATCGGTGGGCTCGGGATGGCGCTGCCGGCGATCGTGCCGCGCGAGCTCGTGGAGACGTTTTCGAGGGATGGGAAGGCGACGCGAGCGGTGCCGAGCGCGGCGGCGGTGGCGAAGGCGCTGCGACCGTCGGCGTGAGGGCCAGGAGGGCGCGGGGCGGGGCGCGAGGCGGGATGGGACGCGGGAGACGCGCGCGGGGGGGGCGAGAACGCAAAGCGCGAGAAACGAACGCGAAGCGCGGCGAAGCGCGAGAAAGTGTAATGATCATAGTCACTCGTGAGTAGAGCGCGCGCGCGTGGAGGCGAGACGGTTGGTCGGCGGCGGTGCGCGGGCGATCGATTCAATCGTGAGCTATCAAGTTTCGAGCGATTTCTAAGTGCGCGTCGCGGTAACCTTCTCTGTGCGCTACCCATAACGGCAGGAACTCGCGCATGGAGATCTCGCCGCCGTTTTGTTGAAACGCGAGCGCGACGTCGACGCCGAATGACTCGTCGACGTCTGGGATGACGACTTCGTTCAGCGCCTCGGCGTAACGATCGGAGCCTGGACATCCGTGAGCGCACGCGTACTTCAAACATTCCAAATGTCCATACTCGGCGGCATTCATGCACGTCTTCTCGTCCCAAGGACACCCGTTCTCGCGCGCGTACTTCAAACACTCCAAATGTCCATACTTGGCGGCCTCCTCGCACGTCACCTCGTCCCAAGGACACCCGCGCTCGTGCGCGTACTCCAAACAGTCCAAATGTCCATAACGGGCGGTATTATCGCACGTCCGCTTGTCCCAAGGACACCCGTTCTCGTGCGCGTACTTCAAACACTCCAAATGTCCATTCGAGGCGGCAAACAGGCACGTCATCTCGTCCCAAGGACACCCGTTCTCGTGCGCGTACTTCAGACAGTCCAAGTGTCCATAATAGGCGGCCTCCTCGCACGTCCTCTCGTCCCAAGGACACTCTTGCTCGTGCGCGTACTTCAAACATTCCAAATGTCCTCTCTTGGTGGCACTCCAGCACGTC
>Ga0255765_1002458_pt1 | contig 20888 bp, 35 predicted proteins | sample 041ome_8_FD_179965 | JGI IMG/M metagenome (GOLD analysis project Ga0255765, IMG submission 179965) | Coastal salt marsh microbial communities from the Groves Creek Marsh, Skidaway Island, Georgia - 041407BS metaG (version 2) | ecosystem: Environmental > Aquatic > Marine > Intertidal zone > Salt...
TAATTACATTACTAGCACCAGCATTTGTTGCTGCAGTGGCTAATGCACTACAACTGGTATCGTCTTGTGTGCCACTTGTATTTATTCGTTTAGCAGATCCAGTTGTTGATGTTGATCCACTAGGCGGCCCTCCGGCACGGAAAAACCAAGTGACATAAGTGCTTCCAGAATGATTGATATTGTTATTTGCAACGGGTGGAGTTTTGAACCCGTTGATTGAATTACTTGCAGTGGAGAATGTTGGTGCTAAATCCCCACTAGCATGTGTTGTATAATCAAGTTCGGCAGCGTTGTTTTGAGATTGAATTACAGAGGTTCGACCACGGAGTGTGTCATACAGTAAATTTGAAGTATTAAAAGGGGCAGTCCTACCTTTGATCCAAATAAAATCAGCAGGAAAGCCACAATCAACCAATTGGTCATTCCCACCATTCCCAGTATACAACACAGTTTTAAAATAATCCTGCGGAACATCACCAGTAACGGTTGGGGTAAAGTCAGGCAGGTTGGCGGTACATAATGCAGTGTATCCAGAATTCGGAGTTCCCCACCAATCGTCTTCAATAAAATAAGCCTCAATATAGTCATTAGAGTTATGAAGTGAAGCGGCAAATGACCCAGAACCTTTAAAATCAATATTAGTTGTAATCGTTGAACCCTGTTGTGTTCTAGTTCCATTTGATTCAACTTTAAAAAAAGCAACTTCATTTGCCCCGAAATCAACTTCAATTCCAACTCTAAATGAAGTTGTTATTGCAATTGGTGACGTATCAGTAGTTGTATTGCTATAAAGAGTCCCCACAGCAGCATATAGTGCACCTTCAAAGTTATATATATATGACTGTAGGTTAGATTTATCCCATTCACTACTAATTACTCCTACACCAGTAATCGTTGATGTTCCTCCACTAACTATAAATTCAGCATAATGTTTCCCAGTAGAAGCAATAGTTCCAATTGCATGAGTAACTTCACTTGAGTGAGCAACCACTTTTGTATTACCCTCACTAAAAGTTGGCTGTAAAAAAGGGTTGCTGCTGTTTTTATTTCTTCCTGCCAATTTATTCCAAGTACAAAAATTATTCGTTGGACTGTCCGGTACTATATGATTTGTTAATGCCATTAGTTAAAATCCTGTTGCTGTCCAATTGTTGGCACTTGAATGATTCGTGTCAATCGGTGCGGTATCATTGATTGTTGTGCCGCTAATACTACTAAAATCTAATAGAAACCCATTCGTGCCATAATCTGTACTTACGGTTGATCCGCCAGTAGAACTTGTACCATCAAAAGTTTTTGGAATCCAAATATCATCTTTTGTTTCGCCAAAGTATGATGCGTCTAGTGCTTGCCCGTCAATCAATTGGATGTTCGCTAGGTAGCCATTTAATGGATAATTAGTCGAACTTGTTCTAGGCCACCAATCTCCTATTTTAATACTAGCATTGGCATTTCCTTCTGCACTTGATGTGTGATGACTCAGAACTATTGGAGGCATACTTACAGAATTATTTATTGACTGTCCATTTACATACACATTTGAATTGGTACTAAAAACAAAATGATACCAAGATGATGTATCTCTAAAAACTTGTGTACTTTGAGTTGTGGTAGGTTGATAATAAACCGTCAATTTGTTAGATGGATTAATGCGAAAAGAACCACTTTCATTCCCATTGCTTCCAGTGGTTTTAAAACTTAAAAAATGGTTTTCTTGATTAAGAGTAGAAAGTTTTACCCATAAAGAAAAAGTATAGGTACTAAGAGTTGGTGTTGATGCAGAATATGTCTTTCCTAAATAACTACTCCCATCAAACCGTAAGCTTTCCTCTATCGGGTAGTCGTAGAAGCTAGTTGATCCGCCACTTTTTGCTGTGCCTTGTATAATGCTCATCGTCTTTTACCTGACTCCGTTAGCTAAGTGCGGCAGTTACGGATACCAGCACTACAGAAGCACTTGGCGCAAAGTACGACAGCCAGTATTCGCCTGTTGCTGACAATGTAGTTAAATCCGCTGATCCTAGTTTTACGGATGCCGCTTTGCTAGCAGTATAGTTAGTCGCATTGTTTATGTAGATATTGCCAGACTGTCCTGCCGTAATATTTGTAAAGGTAATCGTGTAATTGGCAGTTGGCGTACAAGAAAAGTTGTTAGTGGTGTCCATGTCAAAACTAGCAGTATTGGCTACTGTGACTGTGCCACGATTGCCCCCAGTAAATGTCTGGTCTGCAGAAAGCACAGCAAAACTAGAATCATTCGTCAGGTCACTGGTATTGGTCGGAATGTCTGAATTATCTGCCAGTTGTACCCAACTCCCACCGTGCGAATAGAACATCGCTTCTTCTGAGTGTGCGTGTACGACTCTCCCGTGATGGTCTGATGCTGCTGGAAAGTTAGCGACTGCCGCATAGTACGGAGGAGAAATCTTGGTATCATCGATTGCTGCCGTAGCGGAAACGGCAGCGTTAACAATCTCCCCGTCATTGATCTTTGCTGCGGTGATCGCATCATCTTCGATGTTTGCAGTAGCAATTGACAGGGCCGCAAGCTTGGTCTGAGCAATCGCAGCATCTGCCGCAATGTCCGTATTCGTGATGATTCCATCGGCAATGTCCTCAGACGTTAGAGGGACAGGGGTTGGTTGTTTTCCGATATAGGCCATGATTAAATCTCCAAAACAGAGATGATGACATCTACGTTATTTGAGGCTGAAACGTTGATTGCCTCCGTATTTTTTACAACAATCTTCTGATCACCCCCTCCAACGACTAAAGCACCCCCAACAGGGATAGGAGCATTCTTGATCAAGTGGGTTTCATTCGTCCCATCATCCAGAACCACTGAAGCCGTGACTGCTGCCGTGTGTACATTCGCAATGGATAGCCCGATAACGGTTGCTCCGTTGGCATTGCTGCAAGTGTAGATAGCAGATGCTGTGGTTTGATTTCGTGCCGTAGCATTGGTAAAGGTTGCCATGTTATCCTAATGCGATTGCTAGTTGTAATGCGGTTCCAGCCGGATCGAAGTCTGTCCCACTGACTGGGATACTCAGGGTGACGTTGCCGTTTGCGTCTGGGCTGTTCCCATTGACAGAGTCCACTGCACCAGAACCATCTAAAGGTTTGGCAAACGTAACAGAGTCTGTGGTGGAGTCATTATAAGTAAAGGTTAGAGCATAGTTTGCAGAGTTATTTGCATCTGTACCCAAAGAAATGCTGCTAACCGACTTACCATCTGTGCCGTTTGTACCGTCTGTTGGCTTTACAAATGTTACTATATCTGTCGAAGCATCGTCATAGGTAATGGTTAGCGCATAGTTCGCTGAGTTGTTAGCATCTGTACCTAAAGACGCACTACTAATTTCTTTCGGGGTTGTACCGTCAGCAGGTTTTGTAAAATCAGTAGTTACACTGGTCGAAGCCTGATCATCATATGTAAAAGTTAGACGGTATAATGAAGAGTCTGTCGGGTGATTCCCCAACACGATTGAGGCAATCCCACGTCCATCTGTGCCGTTAGTTCCATCTACCCCTGCAGCGACACTAAAAGTGCTCGAATCAAAGGAATAACTCTCGGGATAGTTAAAGGTTAAAAAGAAATCACCACTGACGTTCTCGTTGACCGTCACGGAGTCAGGGATATAGCCTCTCGGACCACGAGTACCCTGTAGAGCCGGAATATTACCGAAGTCATCTACAAATGCCGTAAAGTTTGTATAGGCCGAACCGTTAGAGTCTGTAATTCCAGTAGGCATTGGGATATTGTCTAAGGACAAGTCCGTTGCTGTCTGGGAAAGATCAGAGCCTTTAACTAATCGTTGGGTAAAGGTGACAACTGCCCCGTCACTCCCCTGTACTTGAACCGTCAAATCCACCTCCTAGATACTTTGAGTCTTTGCCTGTTTGCCCCACCTACTCTACGGATCGGACTCTCTGCTTCATTTCTTCTAGCGTCAGCTACATACTCTAAGAATTTCTGTCGGAAGATACTGCTCTTCTGGACGTTTCTAAGATCGTTCTCTTTTAAATAGGCACGTTCCACACACCCGTAGATCAAGGCATCGTGGTACGAAGCACCGATCTGAGGACTATCCGTGTCTGTGCTCGTCGTATTGGTCAGGGAGTTCCTTAGAGGTTGTAAAGTTCCCTCTAGTCGAATGGAGGGGTCTGTCTGTGCCCCGGTGACTAGGGAGTCACTTGCAAAGATAAGATCTGTGCCCAGAACATTGTCCACATCGGTGGTGGGTAGTGTTATGAGGTCCGGGCTAAATATAGCGTCTGAAGAAACGGGTACGGGAAATACCCTTACGGTAGGATGGGATTGATGCTCGATGACCAAGGCCCGAATCGGTCCTTGTTGCTCTCGCCAATCAGGGTTTACTAAGAATCCTCCGATTGCCCCGGAGACAGCCTGATTGACAGAAGTTGTGCTCCCCGATATCTGCGAGGGAGAGACACTGATCGATGTAGACCAACTGATCCCTCGATCCATAAAGCCACGTTGTGCGGCTTCATCCAACATCGTCGGGGAGACAATCGGGATCTCGATAGCTCGATTGCGTACTCTAGCCTTTTGGATATCCATCAGGCTAGACGGTCTTGTATAGGTAGGGATTCCAACTGTAAGGGCAATCGAACTCGTGGTTAGAGGAAACCCTGTCAGTCGGATAAACTCGTGCTGTGCGTCGAAGATGTAATCATTTAGTTCAGTTACCGACCATCTTCTGTTGCTCTCGTCCTGTAATATCCTCTCAGCCCGATCCCTTATCTGCTGAAGTTGAAGTGTCATCGTCCTCTACGGTCAAATTATGCTTCTTTTTTTGAGGTGCTCTTACCATTTTTGCTTCTGATTTGGCAGCATTCCCATTGTCAGGGTCGATTAACACTGGAGAATTTTTAGGTGGAACAACTAGGGTAATGGGGAACCGAGGACGTCGATAGCCTTCGGGTGGTTTCGAGTATTGCGTTTGGCTATATTCGGTAACGTAGCACTCGTTCATTAGACGGTTTATATGGATCGCAGAGACAATCCGAGCACTTCCTCTAGGGATCACTACACGATAACCGTTGATTGAAGAGGAGACCTCTGCGGTATCGTAGGAATCTCGGCCCATCTCGATCCGGATCACACCAAACCCATCAGGTATAGAGTCGGTGTTACCGTCCCACTCAGGTGCCAGATTAAGGGAAATAGGGACTTGGGAAAATCTACCAGTACCGGGATTGTAGTACGCTTGAGATAGGGAGGGTTCGTAATACTGTTGAGGCATCTTTATCGCTACTATTATAATTAAATGGTCTAAACATACAAGGTGATCCCAGAAGACCACCTTGCTGTTTCACTAGGTTTAGACTAGTTGGGTTGGGTATGGATTAGAGTCAAACCGATAGTTGACCCAGACCCATGCTTCTCCTGCAGCAACGCCACCACCTGTAACGGTTACCCGTACAATCTGATCGGAAGCTACAGCATCCATCATCTTAGCGGCATCAATTCCGTAGGTACCTACCGCACTAGCGTTACCTGTTCCTGCGTCGATTGAAGTCGCTTTGTAGTAAGCCGGATTAGCGGTTGTGCCAATATCAATATCAGCCGTTGCGTTGGCGAACTGGGTAGTCACCACAACCTTAACGTCCTCGACATAAGCACCCTTGGGAAGCTTAATGTCATACGGGACTGCCGCTGCAGTGACCCCGGTAATCTTAACGTGCTCAGAAGTCTGAGGCACATAAGACATTTGTTGCTTATCGCTTTTCATTTCGATCCTTTTAATTGAGATTCTCTCGGGACTACGGAAGTCCCGAGATCAATTAGGTTCAGCTATTTGCTGCGTAGAGAGTACCTGTCTGGACACCACCTGTTGGGTTGGTTACCAAGGACAAGTCAGATACACCTGTCTCGAGGGTAATAATCCAATCTTCGTTAAGGATAATTTGGCCCATAAAGAACGTATAGCCGACAGTTCCTCTTTGCCCCAAGGGGTCGGTACCAGAGGGGGTAGGCTTTACTACTTTAGGTACAATCGAGTCCATACCACCGATGGTTGCAGTTCCTACAGCATCCTTTGCGAAGATCACAATCGGATACACGTCCGCAAAGTTGCCCTTGAGGACTACGTTGTTGGCGTTACCACCGGAGAGGTCTTCTCCAGCGCCCGTGGTGTAGTTGCCAGCAGCATTCTCGAATGCAGTCGCTTGAGTTGTTACGAGGAAGCGAATCCCTTTGTAGGAACCGATCTCGTAGTCCATCGCTTGCGAACTGTCTGAGTATTGCTCTACCGGAACAAAACCAGAGATAGCTTCCAAATCTCTACGGAGGATCGGATGACAGATCGCAACATAGCTAGGTCGCAAAGGTTGCGTGGCAACATCAGGAGTCGCAGATAGCATTTCCGTCAGTTTCTCTGCATCGTTCCCTTCGAGGAATCTGATTGCAGCGTCAAAGTCTGTCGAGTTGACTACACCGTTTACTGTCGCACGAGAGGCTACGTTTCGGGCATAGATCGTATTCGCAGGATTGCGAAACGTCTTATAGCAGAGTAGGTCGATGACCTCTGCGGCCTGTTGCGCTTGTCTCTCGGTAATGATCTGGACATATGGGTCTTGACCAAGTAGTTCCATCAGGTCGGTCACCGGGACGTATCTACCGTACTGGCGGATGGTCGTGCTGATGACTTCGCTTTCTAGCTGGTCAAAATCGGGAGTCACACCCTCACCCAACGGTGTATCGTTTAGTGGAAATTTCTTATATCGTCGGTGACGCATCACGTTGCCGTCATTACGTCCCTTAGAGTCTTTCTGAGCGAACCGAGCAAAGGTCAGGTTCTTCTTTGCCACGGGCAGCATCTTCGATTGGATCGTGAGTGCGTCTTCGGTACTCAGGTCACCATAAAGATTGCCACTAGTGGTTGCGTAGGCACTAGTTGTAATAGCCATTTCTAATTCCTTTCAATAGGTTAACCCCCGGTCAATCCTGCCCAAAATGCAGCTTTGCTTTGAGGGTCGCTTACTCTTGGTTTTGGTCTTTCGGGTGAGGCTTTGCGAGAAATGACTGTCGATGCAGTCTTTCTACGCTCTAATTTCGCCTTTTCGGAACTAGATGGGTCTTCAATCGGCTGTTCACTAGACGGTCCTGTGGCTTCGTCCGGGTACTCAAAAAGGAATCCTCTAAGTAAGTCCACAAAGCCTTGCGGATTACTGAAATCGGTCACTACCCCCTTTCTCCAATCGTTTGCAAGTACCCACTGTGCGAACACCGGGCTGTCGAAATCAATCGTAGATGAGTTAGTGATTCCTAGTTGTTCGTTTGCCAGACGATGACGTAGGCTCAAAGCCTCTTGAACTTGCCGTTTCTGTCTTTCCTTGCGGAACTCTTCAATCTCGGGGTTCACCGTGCTTTGCATCTGTTGAATGCGCTTGTCAAACAGGGTGGTCATCCCTCGAAGTAATTCTGGGAAAGCCTCTAGTTCCTCTCGAACGTCCTCTGGTAACTCCTGTAGCAACGTGGCTATATCTGAGACAGCAGGGGTCTTCTCCTGCGTCCTTGGAGCACTCTCTTCAGCTTTCTGCCTAGGGGTCTGTAGGTCTTTAAGCTGACCTTCGAGTTGTTCGATCAGATCATCCTTCGCTTTGTTTTCACCCTTTAACTTGGTGATAAACTCCTGCGAATCTCGGAACCGCTTTGCTAACTTGGGGTCAGCTTGCGGTGGCTCTTCAGCTTGTTCCTCCGGGGGGTCATCCGTAGCAACTTCAACTGGTTGGGTTTCTTCTTCCTCTACAACTGGTTCCGGTTCCGGAGCAGGAGTAGCAGGTTTTCCGGTCACGATCTGTGACCACATTTCATCACGAGAAGGTTCTGCAGGGGTCGTATCCTGCATGTTAACGTCTTCTGACATTGTCACTTTGTTTAGAGAGTTTAAGTACGAAGTCTGGGTAATCCAGCAACTCCTGTAGGGCCTGTATACGACCCACCCTCAAGTTATGCTGTGGCAACTCCTCTGGGGTCACCAGCAACTTGAGTCGGTCTGTTTCCTCCTGAATTCGGATTTGGAGAACCTCCTGTAGGTGAAGCCATAGCTTCTGACCTCGGAGGACTTCCATCTCGTCCACGGTTATTGGGTACTTCTGGTCTCTGCTGTGCTGCCAGTTGTTCACTTCGCATTTCCTCTAGAACGTTGACTAGTTCTTGTTCCTGTTGTGCTTGGGCCTGTTCCTGTTGTAGTTGCTGCTGGTTTCTCATTTGAGCCATTTGCTGGGCTTCCTCCTTCAGCACAATAGATAAATCACTGAAATCAGAAGGTTGTACAGGTTGACCCATCTCCATCATCTTTAGAATCCTCTGGATCTCCAGTTCTCGTCGTTGCTTGCCGATGGAGTTCCTCTCCTCTAGGGCAGCATCCAATCGCTTGAGTGCCTCTTCAACTTGTCCTTTTTGCTTTTCCTTTTGACCCTCTATTTGTAGCTGCATCTGCACTTGCTGCATCTGCGACTGCTGGTCTTGTTGTTTCTCTTCTGGGGTCTTTAGTAGCTCATCAGGCTCTAGGTTGAAGGCATTCAAGATCGGCTTTGCCAAACGCTCGATCCTCATCTCCTGCGCTAGTTGGGGTAACTGCTGGAGAACCTGCATGAACTGCAGGAGTTGTTGGTTATGGACCTCTTCTGCGATGTAGCGTTCGTAGCCCGTACACAAGGCTTCGGCATCACAATGTAATTCCGGATCGTCCGTATCCACCAAGATCCAACGATAGATCCCGGTTAGGGCGTTCTTCATCATGTTGGAGATCGACTGCACCACTGCTGCTGTGGCCCGATTCTGATTAGAATTCAGAAGGGACATACCTGTTGCGGTACGAGTCTGATAGCTTGCTGTCTGTCCCATACCGATGGGGGATTGGCCTGATGCTAGGTTTGCCTCTCGTTGCAGGAACTGCATCAACTCCATCAACCCATTGGTCACGTCCGGAATCAGGATCGGTCTGAAGGCACTAGATACGTCTGCACCCGGAGCAAACTGGAAGACCTTTCCGGGGTAGAGGTCCGTAGGGTCTTCGTTTGGTGCGAGTTGGCTTGCGTCTACCCCGACCATCGGGACAGATGATAGTTCTTTGCCTTCGACATACATTGCCATCGTAAAGTTGATCAGGGACTGTAAATCCCGAATCGACCAGTAGATGCCGTCACCCCAGATCGAGTGGGTGTTGTCGTGCCAGTAGCTGAAGTGATAGGGCAGAACCCCGTCATAAGGATTCTGAACAGCCTTGATTACTCGGTCCCCGAGGACCGTGATGCAGACAGAAAGTAGGTCCGTCTCAGCCATAATCTCAGGGTCTATGTATCCCTCTAGATCCTCCTTGTCCAAGGTGCCCCAGAACTCGAGTAACTCGTACTCCTTCTCGTACTCTTGATAGGACTCCTGATGAGGGTTGATCGGCCTAGGCAGATCGCTTTGCTTGGAGTATGTTCTGTTCTGCAGAACGTCTTGGACTGCCTCTGCGTTGTACCCGTCCTGATCCGTCAGTAGCTGTCGTACCTGCACACTGGAGAGACTTGTCTTCTCGACGATATAGGACAGATCGCTATAGTTCGTAGCCTCTGGTGACGGATAGAGGTTAAAAATACTGACAAACTTCGCAGAAGGGATCTGGACTGACTCTACTGCACTCTCGATGTTCTCCAGCCGACCTCTGAACTTGCCGGAATAGACCGGGTAGTTCCTACGAATCAGTACCGGGGACTTGAGGACTCCTGTACCGTGTAGGCACATCTCGTGGACTGCCTTACCAATCTCCACTGTAAAGTCTGTCTGGTCCAAGATGTCCCTGATCCGGTCCTCCATGTTCTTGGCCCGGTCTCGGAATATCTCGTGGAGTGGCAAATGTTTCGAGAGTTCGTCTATATAAAGGGTTCTCTCCTTGTCCGTCATCTGGGGCATTTGCTCTGCCATCTGGTGTATATCGGCAGGAACAAACCTCGGCTGTCTAGACGGTTTAATCGTGAACGGGATCTTGTTGTTCTGGAAGAGCATCCCGTTGATTTTTATATGAGCACTGGTCACCTCTCGACGGGTCAGGTTCATATACGGAGGTGATGCCCCGGAATGCTTTGTCAAAGTGTCTACATAGATCCCGTTGTAAGCATCTTCTGCAGGTAACCACCGATCCGTCTCAATAGCTGTCCGATAGTCACGAGCATCTTCGTACTTATTACGAATCAAGGTGGCTAGACCGTCTTCTAGCTGATCCGGTTCCCCGTTAGGTACTTCTTCAGTCGGATTGTATTCAGCCAAGGTCTCCCTCCAGTTCCTCTAAGTATTCCAAAAGATAATCACCTACCTGTTCGTGCAGATCCTGCAGTTCGAAGCTTTCGTGCTCTTCTTCTTCCTGCTTTCTCGTGATCATCTCCCTCCAGCTTTCAAAGACTCTTGTATTAGACATAGGAAAAATTCCGGTATTCGTGTCTTCTCGGTAGAGGTCGTTCAATCGCATAGTTTGTCATCGAGGGACGAATCACTGCTCCCCAGCAAGCTAACCCTAGAGCCATCACACAGTCATCATGGGCACCTGTGTTTGCTGCCTCTTTGCCGTTCGGGAGAGTAACAAAGGTCATCATCTCATCAACTAGGGTACGATCTCGGATCAGGACATCTTCGTTACGCAACAACTCTCGAATCGTGTCCACCAACTGGGGTCGTGACTTGACCGTGGTTAGGAAACCGACTCGCTTCGTGCGCTTTTGTCCTCTCTCGTCTAGTCGTACTTCGTTATAAAGGTTTGAGTAGTTATGTTTGTCGAGTAAAGCCCGGAGGGTGACTAGACCGTGGTTGTTGCGTTCCACCACCATCAAGGCTTCGTTGTAGTACTGTCCAAGGGAAACAAGTTTCCAAGCCAGTTGGTCCGGATCTGTTTTGACTCTTAAATGAGCCACCTGTTCCATAGTTAGAGCGTCTAAAACAACGGCAACCGACCAATCCGTGTCTCGGTCATTTATTTCGATCCCTTCCGCTACGTCTGCCCCGATCCGGTATTCCCGGTTCTCTATCGGGTGTCGGAAGATATGAAGTTCACCGTTATCGTGCGGCTCTAGTGCGTAGATCGGGTTCTGGTTAGCTGTCTGGTTGTATCGATTCGTAGGTAGTGTGTAGACTTCTGGTTTCTGTTCTGTCGAGATTCGTTGTCGTATTCTCTCCAGTACGTTCCGATCAAAGACCATCCGTCCCGAGGCTAGGAATGCCTCCCTGTCTGATGTGGGATAGTCCTGATGGAATTGATCGAGTGAACCTTGGCAGTTCACATCAATCGATAATCGTCTCCACTTCAGATGCTCTAATGAGACCTCGAAAGTTTCGATACCTGCATCGCCTAAGTCGTAGGTAATGCTTTCTTCCAGTAGCCTCTCTTCCTCTTCTGAGCCGTACCGGGGTTCTTTGCCGATAGAGGCTCTAAACTCTTCCCTTTCCGTCTCGGAGTCGAAGGGTAGCTGATAGTCGTTAAAAACGTACCAAGGGAAGAAGCTACTTTCCCACCCACCCTTACTCTCTCCGTTTGCTGCTGACCAGTAGGACTGATAAAAGTAGCCACCCATTCCTCGTGCGGTGGATTCGACCAGAACCTCTGTACCTTCGGCAATCGCTACGTTTCTAAGGAGGGCACCAGCATAATCAAAGGCATTCTCTCCCCATCGGGATACTTCCGAGCAGTGGAGGTGCTTGATCTGGTCCCCGACGATGTCGGTTCCCCCTGCTGTGCCTAGTCGGAAACGGACGTTTAAGTCTGAAAAAGAAAGTTCTCGTTTACCAGAATAGCCTTCCTTCGGCCTCAATGGTGCCGGGTAATGCTTGAGCATCAACCTCACCATATTAAAGAGGGTCACTGTCGTTGGTTCGTCGTGGGCTACAATTGCAACCCTCATATTCTGCCCGATCAAGGCTGATCGGAAGAATCTGGCTAGACAGTAGGTGGATAGTCCTGATCGTCTGGGTTTGAGGACTACCTGACGGACAAATCCGGTCTCTTTTCTTTGTTTTTCACACTTAAAATGCAGGATTCTTTGGACGTTGTTCAGTTCGAATGGGATTAAATCTCCGGAACCGAACCTTTCGATCTTAAACTTCTGGAAGTGCCATAGAGGATCGCTTTGGATCTTTCTTAGTACGGCTTGAAAGGCGTTTTCGGATGAATTCATCGGTCACCACCCAAATCTTGAAGCCAAAATTTTCGAAAATTGTCTCAACAAAGGATTTGTTATAGGGTGGAAACGTCCGATCTCTGCAAAAGATGACTCCCCGGATCGGTCTGTCGGGGTTTACGAACTTATGGACCAGCATCTGTCCAAGGAGTTCCTTCCAATTATCCCATTTCTTAGCTTCTATGATCGTCTGGTTGATCACTAGGTCCGCTAATCCGTAACTAAAATAGACTTCTCGCTCACCTCCGAGGTTCTTTTGGATAAAGCCGATAACCTCACTTTCCAAAATGTTAGGACGGAAGTATGCAGAAGTTTTTTTGATATTCTTTTCAGGCTTCATTTACTCTATTTGGCGGTAATTATAGCATGTAAAGAATAAGTTACAAAGGGATCAAAGGCCGAAAGCTTCTAAGGATGAAGAGAAAAGGCCGGAATTCCGCAGCAAAACACGCATTTGTTCTGCAATCTGGCGTACTTCAGTTTGAGCGTGAGTACTCGCCCGAAGCTTGTAGAAATGCACAAAGTTGCGGAAATTGTAGGTCACGCAGTAGCGTATTTGGTGGGCATAAGGTAGGAGAAAACGAGCAGATTCTTTGGCTCTGGCTCTTGAGAGTCCTGCCGCTTCCAAGTCCTTCAGAAAAAGATGATAATTACGTTGAGCCTGACGAATCATATTGGAGGCAGACTCTTGTAAAGTATCGGGCCAGTCTTCGGGAATGTAGTAGCTGTCTCGTTTCAACTCCTTGTACCGTGCTGACTCGGAGTTGATTGAGAGTGTCCTGTGCTTGAGGAAGTGGATGTGGGTCGCAATGTCTGATTGGACCCGGAAGGTAATCATCGAGTGCTCGAACGGAGTCCCGTGTTCGTTCATCGCCAGAAATTTAAGCAAACTGGGGATACGATGTTCTGTCTCGGGGGTGATCTCGGTGTCCGTGCTAGCCCAAGCTGCACGAGCATGGGCATAATCCCCACCTGAGACCTCTACTAGTTCAACAGTATTGTCTGTCCTCATTTCTTAGATCGTCCGGGTTGGTTTCTGGCTCTATTCGTGCTGGCTTTTTCATTCACTAATCGTCCTGATTTTGTGTGTGACTTGTCGTAGCCCTTCGGACTAGGCTTAGTCCGGTTAGCTTGGTTCAATTCGGCCCTATATTTCTTACGTTCGGGGGTCGAATGGTACTCTGAATCGTACCGTTTCTTAGCTTCTGAGGCTTTTCCTTTACCTTTTCCGGCTAGTTTATTGCGTCTTTGGGGTACTTTTTTCATATTCCTCCTTAAAATCGTTAAATAGAAAATTGGGTCGGTGTGGAAATGGCTGGAGTCCCAAAAATATAGAGGGTGGGGGGCTTTTGGTCCCCCTCCCCCCTTCAGAAAAATGGACTTTTTTTGATGGATCGATCATTTCTTTTGGGGGTCAAATCAAAGCGGAATCGATGGGCAAGCCTTCAGCCTGACCCACCGTCCAGCCCAGCAAACGCCTGACCTGCTGACCGATTTGACCTGACCTTCTGATGTGTTGTCAAAAGGTCAATTGTGCTAAGTCACTGATTTCTTTTACGCTTTCTTCGGATCGTCAAGTAGCTTTGCCAATTGTGCCTCATAATCTACCATGTCAAAGTCTTTCGATTGACTCTTCTTCATCGTCTCGAGAATGCGTGTTGCCAGTGGCAAATTACCGCACTCCACGGCATTTTTTAGAAGGTCCATTTGGACTGTAAGCAGATCATTAGCGGACCACTTCTCTGCTTTTAACTGCAGTCGAGAAGCTTCCGCTCGTTCGAATAACTTTAGCTTATCAGCAAGCACACTTAGCACACTTGTTGCAGCACGAACGTCATCCGCTTCGTCAGCTTTGGCATATTGTTTGTGCAATTCGCTCGACAACCACAAAAAATCCAGAGACTGTAGTAGCTGCATTCTCTTTTCCTTGGTTTCCTGCACTAGTTGTCTCTTCGCTTCCTTAAACTCTGACATTGTCTCAGGTACTTTTGTTGTGGCTGGAATTAAGGTCACCCTCGTGCTTTTGGTGTGGTCTGCTGGCAAGGTATTTTTTCAGTTTAGCTGATTCTTTTAAGCGTCTATCTTTTTCTCTTTTGCTGGATGCTGATCCTTCGTAGAGAATCCGTTCAAGATCCACCAATCGGATGTAATTCTTCCCCTCAATCAACCTTACTGGTAGCTTCTTCCGGGCTATCCATTGGTCAATCGTCCTGCGCTCTAATCCCAATAACTCAGCAGTCTCTCTGGTGTCGAAGTGTGGCTCTGCTATGTGTTCACACAAAGCCACAAGTCTCTCCCAAGACCGTGCCATTCCAGCCTTATTTACTTTCCCGATCTGTCTCCGGACAAAAAGCTTTCTGCGGTGTGCTTAATCACTAAGACCTCATCATCAGTCCAGATGTAATTTTCCTTCTTACTTGGGTCTTTTAGCACTCGCTGCCACATATTATTTAAAGGCTGAAACAACTGCCACATTCGATTCATCATCTCCATGCCCTCGTCGTTAATTGACTTTGTAGACTCGCTCATACTTCTCCTGTTCTTGTAATAGTTTTTCAACGTAAAGGGTTGCATCCATCATCTCTTCCTGCAGATGCTGTAGCCACTGCACTACATTCAGATCTTTTCTATCCATGTCAGTGCCGTATTTGTTCTTTCCAGCTACTGCTCTGTCCAGATATTTATCCAGCACAGACTTCGTCACTGAATCCATCAGTTCAAACTCCAATCATGCATTTCTCTCCACTGCTCGTGCAGTACTCTCACAGAGTCTAGTCCAAGGCCCAGAGGGTTTAGCTCATCGTCGTAGATCATGTCCTCGTACTCCTTACTCAACTCCATAAAAGCCAAGAACTCGTTGTGGGGGAAGTCAGGATCTCCCTCGATCTCCTCGTAAGCCATCAGGTCTTTTGGTGCCTTCTCAAGGATGATCTCAGCTAGCCTACCCATCGACACAAACATAGCCTCTAAAGAATGCTTCGTCGCTAGGCTTTCTTCGTTTACAATCTCATCCTCAAAGCCTTCGAGGTCTGCGATCATGATCCTCGCTCTGGGATCAGCCTTGTCAACCTCACCCCGTCGATAAGTACATAAGTCTATCTGAGAGTCATCCTCGAATATCCCGGCATATTGCAAAGCGTCTTGTAGTGCCTTCCCACAAAAATTGTCCAAGTCTCTTTTGCGTTTATCTGGAGGGAATAAAGAAACCACCAAGGTCAATCGTGCTCCTTCCTTAAATTTCAATCCCTCGCTTTTTCTTTTCACTATCGAAACAACACGATCTCTCCACGTTCGTCCCTGCTCAGAGATGATCATCCTATTTCGTACCTTCCGATAGTATGAATTCAGACTCGGGGGGAAGGGTAGGTCCGTACTGAATTCGCCTAAATAGATCTGTTCTGGCATTTATTGTCTCAGCTAAAAGGTATAGCTCTGAGCATAACCTAATCCTCTAAAAGTCTCAAAGTATCTGTCTAAGTCTCAATGATTCAAAAAGAAGCAGGGGTGAAGCAGGGGGTAGGCAGGACTATTGGTCTAGTTAAATATCTAATATTATTGCGTAATAAGAGAAAAGCACCCCTAACAGGGGGTATATAAACTATTTATGCAGGTCATGTGTTACTCCTCTATAGAGTTTATATATACCCCCTGTTACCTATGCTTTGGTTCTTTTATTTAATGATACCAGATACTTACATACCTTTTTAGGGTGCTTTATGGGGTGCTTCCTACTGCTTTTTCCTTATTATTCCGGACCATTCCCTGATTATTTGTCATAAAAAATATCTATTCATCATCAAAAGTATGCAGCTTCAGACTCCCGGTGATTGTCAAAAGTCTGGATCATCTCGTTACCATTGATTAGAGCATCGAAAAAAAAATGAAAAAAAATTTATTCCCTGTATCCCAGAATCTGTCAAGGTTTGCGAGGATTCAATTCTTTAGAGGTCAAAAAAAATGAAAAAAAAGTGCTTGACACCTCTCGGGACATATAAGAAGGTGGTGCCTCCTCGACAGGATGTCGGGGACGGGGGCACGATGCTCACCACCACTAAGACCGATCCCCGGATCGGCACTGACAATCAAACGGACCTGCGCCACATCACTGGTAACTAGTCGATTAGAGACGAAGACAGGACTCCGGAAAACGCTTCCCGATGATCACCAGATCACGGGTAGGAGTACCACTGGCTGGAATGGATACCACATAAGCCTCTGGTCCTTCGTAAGCGCACGATCCAAGTTCCCGGTAAAACGCCCGGTCAATCCGGTTCGGGAGGGTGATCGTCGATGTTGATTTCTTTAGATGGTCTAACGTAAGTCAGCATCCTAGATCACCAATCATAAGAGGCACCATGCATTATCAAAATCAGCGAGTCACATCCCTCACCGCACCAATCCAAGCTGTCTTAGACGGTTCCAATTTTCAGAGAACAGTGTCCACAGGAGTGGACTACTACCGTCATCTGGACAGGATGGACTTAGAGTTCACCTGTGATGACGAGGATGTCTACGGAACCTATGAGTCAATTGAATGGCTCAGAACCGAAGCAAACAAGGAGGCATAATGCACTCAGCAGTTCAGCGAATCGTAGCCCTTGCAAAGACCGCAGGTTATTCCTTCGAGTTTTGTAAGGGTGAACCCTACGCAATCCTGACTCGTGACCACGAAGCACCCGTGGTCATCGACAAGGGGGGACGCAATCTCCCCGTGCTGGTGCAGGGCAAGTTAGTCCCTGACCCGAAGGCATCACTCCTCACCCCGGACTTCGGCACCCTCCGTCCGTTGTCCAAAGTCAAGAAGGGTGAGCCGATTCGGTTCAAGCCGAACGGACCCGTCTGGGTTCGTGGAGAGTACGACAGGTCCAGCCGGACCTACTCAGTCGTCAAGTTCGACGACATCAACCGTGAGTCCTTCCGCAAGGGCACCACTGAGGTGCTGGTTGGGTTCATCTTTTGATTAACTGACCCCGATAGTTTCGGGGTCATCTGACAACTCTCTATATTTAGAGGCACCAATGATTACTATTCACGAGGTCACACTTCGAGAGGCTTCCCTCGACGGATGCAATGAAGAGGATGCAGTAGTCTACGATCAAAAGATCGGGGAGTACTACCAACATCTGTCTCAAACGGCAGAACCACACGGTATCGAGATCACGTTCAGTGAGAGTGACCCCGGTACCTACTGCTACTATGCAGACTCTGACCGGGAGCACCACTTCTGGGCGCATTCCTTAGACTTCTGGGAGTGGTACCACACCCGATACTGACCAACCCCCGGACCACTTCGAGACAGTACCCTGTCTCTATGGTGGTCTCTTGAGATCTTGATATCTTCAAGGTCTCACGAGACTACTAATGTATATCCCCAATGTATATGCCTAGACATATGCATCCTTCAACGTGCCTTCGGGCACCAACACCTATGCGGAGGCATATGAGCAAGGAAATCAAACTTGTTCTGACTGACGATGCATACAAGGCCATTGTTCGGGCACTCCGAACAGCATGGCTTACTCAGTCAGAGTCACCTCTGACCCCTCTGTGGGCAGATGTGATTGAGGCCATCGACGATGGTCAGGAGGTCTTCGAGGTGAAGACCAAGAAGGACAAGGAGAGGGAAGCCTCTCAAGCGTAAACCCGTGCATCCCTCCGGGGATGCCTTTCTTTCTACCCTCAAATCAAAGAGGCACCATGTCCGCAATTGTAGAAAAATTCTCACCAGACAACGTGATCTTCGTTTACAACCCTGACCAGAAACTAGTGCATAAGTTTCGAGGAATCGACTCTCCTGTCTATGCAGGTACCAAAAGGGTTCCGGCTTCAGACGTTGACCGTGTCCACTGGATGCACCGGGACGGGGAGCAGTGCATTCTTATGGGTCTCTGGGCGCATCTCTCAGATGCCCCCCTAGTTCCTTCCTACCTTATTAAGTGAGGCACCAATGACCAAACAGGAACGTATCGCAAAGCTCAGGAAGGCTATCGCTGAACATGACGTTCAGCGTCTTGGCTTTGCTTCACTTCGACGACTGCAATCTCAACTCAAACTCATAGAGGCATGATGAACCATATCGAATTCCCAGAACTTTACGCTGCAGCGACCAAGGCCCGTATCATTCAGAACGCAACCACTACGTTCTTCCGCAAATTCGAAGATGCAGCGGAGATCCTTGCCTACGTCAATCACGAGCATTACGGCAACTCGTTTCTACTGCAGATGAAGCAGTCCTTCGAGGACTACGGTAAGCTTTCCGAAAAACAAGTGGAAGCTATCCACAGGATCAGAGCCAAACGGGCAGAGCGTCGAGCAGAGCGTGAGGTTCAACGTGCCGAAGAGATCAAGACCAAGGGCCATGTAGGTGAGGTCAAGGAACGTCGAGAGTTTGATTTGACCCTCAAATTCAAGGCAGGCTTTGACTACCAGCCGATGTTCTACGGTGACCCCGGTTACAAGGACATCCTCATCTTCGAAGATAAGGACGGTAACGAGTACAAGTATGTTGGTCTCAGCATCCCCCTGACCATCGTCAAGCAAGATGTCCCTACCGGATGTCCGAACATCACCGAAGTAAAGGTTGGTGATCGCTACACCTTTCGAGCAACCATCAAGGCCCACGAGACCTACAGGGGTTGTCCTCAGACAGTGCTGGCCCGTCCGGCTAACGTCATCGTTACTCCAAAGTAATTTACCTGTGACACCTCGATATGTTCGGGGTGTCATGTCTTTCTACCCTCAAATCAAAGAGGCACCATGTCCGAATTCATGACCCTACAGACCCCCACCGAAATGCGTCAAGACCTCGTCAGGGCACCTCACGCTTTCCCCGGAGGTTACCCCAAGTATGCCGTGCTAGCAGACGGTGAGGCTTTGTGCCACCACTGTGCTGACTCTGAGGCCGAACATGTCGATGAGGCAGATATGGGAGACGATTGGAGACTCGTAGGTGTCGAGATCAACTACGAGGACACCGATCTCTACTGCTGCCACTGTGGGGAGCAGATCGAATCTGCCTACGGTGATGCGGCTGATGACCGTGAAGAGTTCCCTGATCAGCTAGATCAGCAGAACCCCGATACGGACATCGACTTCTACCCCAACAACACCTGACAGGAGGATTATGTCAGTGCAGCGTGATTCCCGGGTGGACCGGGAGGACTTCGACGAAGCGATTCGTCAGGCCCAAGACCTTGTGGCTCATCTGACTGACCGGAAGGCGAGATGGGAAGCAGGGCAGGATTTCGACGTGGACTATACACGTCGAATGATGGGGAACCTTGAGTTCGCCCACCGCAACCTTCGTTTACTAAGTGGTACTTGGTAAACCCTCCGTCCCCCTCCGGGGGGATGCTCTCCACTATCATCTTTTTTTAGAGGCTCGAATGAAATCAAAGACTCGTTATTACTTAGCGTCGATACTCCTCGAATGTGATCCCGAGGCCCATCTAACCGATGATCTCAACGTCAGCTTTGAGGACGAACCCGGAGTGCTTGGGTCTATCGTGACCAACATAGTCCCGGTGATTGGTGTGACTGCAGGACAGAAGGAAGCACTGGAGGATAGCCATGCTTGATATCATTCCCCTGATCCTCGTGTTCCTAGCCGGAATGGGTGCCGGGGTAGGGATCTGGTGGCTAGCCGATACCCTTGAATCCCGATGCATCGAATACCCGTACTTCGAACCATACCCTGACGTAACCCCCATTGATGAGGAGGACCGATGACTGACACCCTATCCCTCAGATCAGACCAATCTCAGTACTCTTTGTACTCGACTCATCCTAGTAACCCTGACTGCAACTGGCTCTGCCTCGTCAACAATGCGGAGCAAGCACTGCACTATCTCAAGCTTTGGGATATCCCTCACGTCTCTGCCGTTTTCGACGGAGAATGTTTTTACCCTTCAACTAACGAGGCACGATGACAATGCCCAAAAGACCCTACCAGAACGTAGATGTGCTTCTCGAAGTCATCAACGATGACGAGATCCTCTACCTCCTAAACAACATCGCATCACGATTGATGGTGCCCGTCCGCAACGAGGACGGGTCCACCTCCTGTGAGGACGTAATCACAGTGTGCATGAACGGACCACAGTTCCAACTCAACACTGAAACGTTCTACGATTCACTAGAAGAGGCCGCATGAAGCCTACGAACTGGACCTTCAATCTCAGGATCACAGTCGATCCTGAGAAATGGGCTAAGTATTTTGAAACTGGTTACGGCAGAAAGGCCAAAAGCAAACAAGAACTTCTGTCCGAAGCAGAGGAATCATTGCCCAAAGAAATCATGGGGTCGATGCTTGTACACTCCATTCCTGTTGAATCCATTCAACTGCATGGCCCGGACAAACCAATCATTACTAAAGAAGAGGCACAATGAATATCAAAGACAAGATCCGCAAACTCCTCAACCTCGCTGCAAACAACCCGAACGAAGCCGAAGCTGCAGCGGCAGCAGAGAAAGCTTCCCGGCTGATGCTGGAGAATGGAATCCTCGAAGCAGACATCTGCAGCGACGAAGACTCTCAGAAGGTCGTAGACCTCCGCAAAGTCTACGCCACCAAGATGAACAACTGGCACGGTGCCCTCGCCAGTGGGATCGCTACAATGAACCTCTGCGACACCTACTTCAATTCGCAATACGTCGATAAATCCAAGTCCGCCTACCGTGCCAAGTTGGTCAAGGAAACCGGAATC